>FWPV01006097.1_pt1 | contig 23414 bp, 21 predicted proteins | sample 2228371 | NCBI WGS metagenome assembly FWPV01 (sample SAMEA103939776, study PRJEB20133) | metagenome | reverse complement strand
CGCTAAGCGCGCCCCTCACTTGCCGCGCCAGGGGGCGCGTCCGAGGGTCTCTTATATCGCTTTTGGGTCATTACTGAGCAGATTTGGTATAACCCCAATGAAAGTGTCCAGCCTGCTGGCTGCACAGTACCCTTGAGGAGACTCAACTCAGCCCCTACCAAAGGGGGGACTTTGCCGCAACCCCTGACCCCAAGCCCCTGACCCCTACGCATAGCGCACCCTGGGGTCGAGCACCCCATAGAGCAAGTCCACCACCAGGTTGATAACCGCCAGCAGCACTGCAAACACGATAACCGCTGCCTGTACCACTGGGAAATCTTGCTGGGTCACGGCGGTCAGTACCAACCGACCCACGCCCGGCCAGGCAAAAATCGTCTCGGTAATGACCGCCCCCGAGAGCAGGTTGCCCAGTTGCAGCCCGATGACCGTAACAACCGGAATGGCTGCGTTGCGCAGGGCATGCTTGTAGATGATTACCCGCTCACTCAACCCTTTGGCGCGTGCGGTGCGCACGTGGTCGCTACGCAGTTCGCGGAGCACGCCCCCTCGGGTCAGGCGGGTGATGGCCGTCATCGAAAAAGTGCCTACCGCAATGGCCGGCAAAACCAGGTTGGCCAGGGCCGGGAAGCCGGGAAGGGGCCCGACCCCGTAGCCCGAAATGGGTAGCCAGCGCAACTCGAGCCCAAACACCAGAATGAGCATCAGGGCCAGCCAGAACACCGGCAACGACTGGCCCAAAAGCGCAAAAAATAACACCACAAACTCGGGGGTGGTACCTTTTCGCACTGCCGCAATCACTCCTGCCAGCACGCCAAAAACCACAGCGAACAGCAAGGCAGCACCGGCCAGCACCATGCTGGCGGGCATCCGCTCCAACACCAGCCCCAAAGCCGGGGTCTGGTTACGCAGCGAGATGCCCAGGTCGCCCTGCACGGCCCGGCCCATATAGCTCAGGTACTGCTGCCAGACCGGGCGGTCAAAGCCGTTGGCCTTGCGGAACTGCTCGCGCACCTCTGGCGTGGCGTCCAGCGGCAGCAGCAGGTTAACCGGGTCGCCCGACAAAAACAGTAAAAAGAAGGCCAGCGTCGCGGTTCCCCAGACCACTACCACAACCAGTGCGAGACGACGGATTAGATAGGCAGCCATACGCGGTTTAGAGTCGAGGGTCTAGGGCAAAAGATGGCTTGGCGTTTAGCGTAAAGGATCCAGACCTCGATAGAACCGATGCCTTTTACCAAGGGTTATGGACGATGGACAATCGTCGATTCTGTATGGTTCTTCGGCAAAACAACAGACCCTGTACTTTCTACATATTCGTAGCTGCGACTGAAGCCAATACAGCAGGGCTGAGTGTCTATAATCAAAGACCCTGGCTGCATGCCTTATTTCAAGGCCATATCGGCCACAAACAGCCGCTCATCGGGGCGGGGTTTCCAGTCTACCCGCTTGGCTACGCCATAGAGGTCTTCTTGCTGGTGCAGGAAAATCCAGGGGGATTCAGCCCGCAAGACTCGCAGTGCATCGAGGTAGAGCTTCTTGCGCTGCTCGGGATCGGTGGTGCGCTGGGCTTGCAACAGAGCATTGTCCAGCGGCACCGAACGGATATAGCTGAAGGCTACCTGACGGGGGCCACCGCGCACGGTACCGCCATAGAACAGACTATAAAGCGAGTTGTCGGCATCGAATTCGTTGTTGCCCCAGCCCAGCAGTACCGCATCGGTAGGGATTCGGCGCTCCAGAATCTGGCCTACGTAGGTGCTCCATTCCTGTACCCGCAACTCCACGCGCACCCCCACCGAGGCCAGTTGGCCTACCAGGGCTTCTGCTACCTGGCGGTCGTTGAGGTAACGCCCGTTGGGCGAACCCATGGTCATGGAGAAACCGTTGGGGTAACCCGCCTCGGCCAGCAGTTGCTTGGCGCGGGTGGGGTTGTACTCGTAAGGCTGACAGCTTCGGGCATCATAACCGAAAATGTAACTGTTTAGAGAACAGCCGGTGGGCTGCCCAAAGCCGCCCAGCACGTTCTTGACGATGGTGCGCTTGTCTACCGCGTAGTTGAGTGCCAGGCGTACCTTAGGGTTGGCCAGTGGGCTATCGGCCTTGCCGCTGGTATTCAACATGATGAAGATGTTACGGATGCTGGGCACGCTACGCACCTCGGCGGCCCCCGAGGCACGCACCGAATTAACCGCTTCGGGCACCAGGTTGGTGATGATGTCCACCCCGCCCGAGACCAACTCGGCCACCCGGCTACTGGCTTCGGGGATAGGCCGGAAGATCACCCGGCGGATTTTGGGAGCGCCGCCCCAGTAGTTGGGGTTGGCCTCGAGTTCAAACTGCTGGTCGCGCACCCAGCGCACAAACTTGTAGGGGCCGGTGCCCACCGGCTCTTGCAGGTAGCGGTTGCCGCCCTCGGTGACATACTTTTGCGGCAGGATGTAGAAGCCCGTTAGGCGGGTGACAAACACCGGGAAGGGGTTACGGGTGGTGAAACGCAGGGTGGTTGGGTTGACCACCTGCACGCTGGCCAGATTGGCCCAGGAGTTGGAGATGCGCAAGGGCCTCTGCGGATCAATCACCCGATCAAAGTTCCACTTTACAGTCTCGGCGGTCAGGTCTTCGCCGTTGTGAAACTTGACCCCCTGACGGATGGTCATTTCCCAGGTGGTGGGGTTGATGGCCCGCACACCCGTGGCCAGCCAGGGCCGGGCTGTGCCGTCTGGCATCCGCATATAGAGGGTGTCAAAGATGTTCGCCAATACGTTGGCGGTGGGGGTCTCGAGCTGGTTGTTGGGGTCGAGCACCGTTACATCTACTCCCTGTGCGATCACGATGGTATCGGGGCGTTGTGCCCATACGCTCCCGGCCAGGGCCAGGCTTGCCAAAAAGCCAATCCAACCTTTGTTCATTGCAACCTCCTCACAAAGCTTCGATTGCCGCCCATCTTATCGGATTTATCGGTTTGTGCAAATCGGCCCATTCGTGTAGTACCAATTCAGCAGGCTTTGTTTGTTTTTCCTTTGCCGATAATCCGTGCCGGGAAGCAAAAATTCAGAGCTCAGAGCCCTGACTTGTGTGCCCAAAATATCCAGGTTTCAGCCCGCATTTCGCAAGCCCGCTGCAATGCCCAGCAACGAGAGCATCAAAGCCCGCTCCAAACCCGTACGCTCGGGGGCTTCGGGGGGGGTGCGGCGGTAGCGCTCGAGCAACTCCACCTGAACCAGCGAGATGGGATCCACATAGGGGTTGCGTAGCTCGGTCTGGCGGGCCAGCACGGGGTGGTTGAATAGCAGGGGGTTCTGGAAGGTTTCTTCCAGAATGGCCCTGGTTTTCTCGAAAGCCCCTGCGATGCTGGGAAAGAAACGCTCGGCCAGGGAGGGCTCAACCAGGCGCAGATACTCCCGGGCAATCCCCAGGTCGGCCTTGGCCAGGGCAATGGCCGCGCTGTCCAGGGTGGTGGCAAAGAAGGGCCATTGCGCAAACATTTCCCGCCGTAAGCTTAGGGGAATTTCTTCCAGCCCTTCGGCCAGGCCGTACCAGCCGGGAATCAAGAGCCGCACCTGCGTCCAGGACATCACCCAGGGGATGGCCCTCAGGTCCTTGATTTCGCGCACCCGCCCCGAGCGATACACGGGCCTGCTGGCAATGTTCAGGGCGCCAATCTCGCGGATGGGGGTGAGCTGTTCGTAAAACTCGAAGAAGCCGGGGCGCAGCAACAGCTCGCGGTAAACCTCGGTGGAGCGCTGGGCGGCTCGGGTCATGGCCTCGCGCCACGCTTCACGGAGCGGCTCGGCCTGCCCGTACAGGTCGCGAGCCGAGGCCAGCGCGGTGTGGTAGAGCATTTGCTCGAGGTTCCGGTAGGCCAGGTCGGGGTGGGCGTAGCGGTCGGCCAGGGCCTCGCCCTGCTCGGTCAGGCGCATGCGGCTGCCAACCGTGCCGGGCGGCAGGCTGGCAATGGCCCGCCCGGCGGTGCCACCCCCACGGGCGGTGGAGGTGCCGCGCCCGTGGAAATAGTAGACCTGCACGCCCCGGCACCTCGCCGTGGCGGTTATGGCTTCCTGGGCTCGGTAGAGCGCCCAGTTGGCAGCCAGAAAGCCTGCGTCCTTGTTGGAGTCGGAGTAGCCAATCATGACCTCGAGGCCCCCCCGGCCCTGCACATGGGCCATAAAAACCGGGTTGTCCAGCAGCCGGGCCACCACTTCCGGCGCATTTTCCAGGTCGCTCAGGGTCTCGAAGAGCGGTACCACATCGAAAGGCAGGGCCCGCCCAGGGCGGTAGAGCCCCACCTCCCGCGCGAGCAGCATTACCTCGAGCAGGTCGCTGGGGTAGTGGGTCATCGAGACCACGTGGGCCCCCCGCGCCCGCCAGTTGCGCAGGGCTTCCAGGGCGGTTTGCAGGGCTTTGGTCTGCGGACGGTAGCCCACCGGCGCCAGGGGCCGGGCGGTGGCCAGTTCCTGGGTCAGCAGGGCCTCCCTTTGCAGCGGTTCCAGCGCCCCGTAATGCTCGTGTACCCCGGCGGTTTTCAGCAGTTCGGCTACTGCTTCGGTCAGTGCGCGGGACTCCTCCCGCAAATCCAGGCTGACCAGCTCGAGGCCAAACGCCTCGGCATTCAGCCGCAGGGGGCGCACGCTGACTCGAGAAATCTCCTTCAGGCCAAGCTGATTGAGGCTGGCCTCGGCCTTGCGTAAATCTCCTATGAACTCTAGGGTTCCGCCGTAGCCCGGGCCGGTCTGCTCGCCCAACAAGGCCCGCAGCTTGTAGCGCAGCCCCATGCCAAACTGGCGGTAGGGTTCCCCCTGGAAGCGCTCGGGCAGCGCCAAACGCCTGGCATGCTCTTCCAAAGCCAGCCGCAGTTCGCGGGTAATGGTGATGCGCTCCTCGCTGAGCGACAGGTCCCGAATCAGGCCGTCCACGTCCTCCACAAACTTACGCAGGGCGGTTTCGCGGGCGTAGTTTTGTGCCCAGCTTGTAACTTCCGGCACCACATTGGGGTTGCCATCGCGGTCGCCCCCAATCCAGCTCCGAAACACCAACGGGGGCGAAAGATCGGGGCGCTGGCCGTAGTGCGCCTCGAGCGCACTTTCCAGCCCGTCCACCAGTCGGGGAATGGCTTGCCACAGGGTATAGGTGGTGTAGAAAAGGCCGCCCTTGACCTCGTCTTCCACACTTGGGCGCGACTTGCGCAGTTCGGAGGTGCCCCACAGCAGGGCCACTCGAGCGTCTAACTGCGGGTCGGAATCAGCAATGAGCGGTGGAGCCTCCGCGTTGTTCTCCTGCGTTACGTCTTCGGAGCCCCCGCGCTCGGCTGCATCCAGGAGCTTTTCAATCTCGCTGATGTGATACCGCTGGGTGCGGCGGCGGGTCTCGGTGGGGTGGGCGGTAAAGGTCAGGTGCAGCCGAAGCCGCGAGAGCACATCCACCGCCTGCTCATAGCTCAAACCCTGGCGTTTAAGCTGCCCCACCAGTGCCAGAAACGATTCCCCCCTGGGGGCTTGCGGGGTGCTTTTCTTCTCCCGGTCCCGATTAACCCGTACCCGGTGGCGTTCTTCAGCCAGGTTGACCAGATGAAAATAGGTCGAAAAGGCCCGGATCATGTTTTCGGCCTCGGCCAGCGAGAGGCCCCGCACGATGCTCAGAAGCTGCTGGCGGGTGGCTTCGCTGTAGCTCTGCCGCAGGGCTTTGGTCAGCTCGCGCACCTGTTCCTCGAGTTCAAGCATGCGCTCGCCCGAAAGCGTGCGGATGGCCTTCCCCAGAGCCCGCCCCAACAAATCCACTTCGCGCTTGAGCTGATCAAACAGCCGATCTTCCCTCATCCAGCGATAGTGTATCGGGTCTGGAAGCGATTCCCAAATGTTCATACTATCTTTGCCTGGGCTAAGGTACATATCGCAGGAACGGCGATGCAGGGGGTAGGGGTAAGGGGACAGGTGATGGCGACCCCCTGCCTACCTTCTACCACCCAGCCCCAACCGGGGTATTGTTGAGAGTTGGCTACACGCCCAGAGTCGGTATCGGAGCCAGCAGGTTCGCCGACCCAACCAATAACCCCGGACCCCTACTCCCCCTAGGGCGTGCCCTCGAAAATGACCGGAAAGCGCACCCGGTTATCAAAAGCCAGGGGAACCAACCAGCGCACACTGGGCACTACCGGGCCAGCAAACAGGTCGTTTACGGCGAAAATACCCACTTCGTCCTCGCCCTTAGCCTGGATTTCGAGGGCCAGTTCCGAGACGGCCACATAGAAATAAACCTGAAAGGTATAACTCTCCAGCCTTGCCAGCGCCATCCATTCTTTGGGGGGGATGGCGACGCCGGTTTCTTCTTTGAAAACCCTGGACATGGCGGTTTTGGGCAGTTCATCGGGCATGATTTTGCCTCCCACCCCATTGAAAAGCCGTGCATCCGGGTCGGCCCGGTGCTTTCGCATCAGCACCACTCGAGTTTTGTCGGGGGTGAAGAGGAAACCGGGGACGTACTGGGCTAGGGGGGTCATGGCAAGGCTCCGAAGGCGTTACCCCAGTGTATCCGGTTGGCCCCAGGGTTTGCTTGATGGTTTGACGTGGGTTTCTTTAGCCGTTAGCTTGGGGGCATGCCCGAACGGCAGTACCTTTACAAAGGCCGCATCCTTAACCTGGCCCTCGAGGGGCCCTACGAGATTGTCGAACATGCCCACGCAGTCGCGGTGCTGGTCGAGCGAGACGGCCAGATTCTGTTTGTGCGGCAGTACCGCCCGGCCATTGGCAGCGAGACCCTGGAGATTCCGGCGGGCCTTATGGACCCGGGCGAAACCCCCGAGGCGGCGGCCCAACGTGAACTGGCCGAAGAGGCCCAGCTTGCGGGCGACCTCGAGTACCTGACCGGCTTCTACCTGTCGCCGGGTTTTTGCGACGAAAAACTGCATGTTTTCCGTGCTACCAACCTGCGGGCGGCCTATGCCCAACCCGACGACGACGAGGACATCACCATCGAGTGGCACGACCCCCGGCAGGTTTTGCAGGCGGCCCGCGATGGCAAGGTGCAGATATCGGCCTCGGCCATGGCGGGGATTTTGTTTTATCTTAGTGGGAAGGCTTTGGGGGGCGGTGTTGCTGGCGCCGAATAGAACAGTGCCTTGACGGTCTTGGTTGTTAGAACACCCTCCCATTTACCATGCTGCTGATTAACGACCCCTCCGACGCACCTGCCGGCCCCAAGGTGGTGGCCATTGGTAGTTTTGACGGTTTGCACCTCGGGCACCAGCACCTGATTCACCAGGCCCAGCAGGAGGCCAAGAACCGGCACATTCCACTACTGGTCTATACCTTCGACCCCCCCAGCAAAGTTTTCATGAAAGGGGAGGGCTTCCTGACCGATTTGTCGGAGAAGCTCGAGCTCTTGCGGGGCCTGGGGGTTGAAATCGCCCTGATCGTGCCCTTCACCGAGGCTTTCTCCAGGCGCAGCAAGGAGGACTTCCTGGGCGACCTGCGGACCCTCGAGGCCCAGCACATCTACGTGGGTGCCGACTTCCGCTTTGGCCAGGCCAGGGCCGGGGGCCTGGAAGACCTGAACAAGGTAGCGCCCACCCAGATTCTGCCGCTGCTCGAGCTAGGCGGCAGGCCGGTCAAGTCGAGCCGCATCCGCGACCTGCTGCGCGAGGGAGAGGTCGACGAGGCCAAGCTGCTCCTGGGGCGAACCTACACCGCCCGGGGCATCGTGCAGGAGGGCGACAAACTCGGGCGGCGGCTGGGTTTTCCCACTGCCAATATCGAAGTAGCCCCCCTCAAAATTCTGCCGATGGGTGTGTTCGCCGTGCGGGTGCAGACCCCCCAAGGTCGTTTTGGCGGCATGGCTAACGTGGGCTACCGCCCTACCGTCTCGGGTCAAGTGTTGCGCTTCGAGGTGCATCTGTTTGGCTTTGCGGGCGACCTGTACGGCCAGGAACTGAGCGTGGAGTTTCTCACCAAGCTGCGCGGCGAAAAGAAATTTGAGAGCCTGGAAGCCCTCAAAGCCCAGCTTGCCCAGGATGCCGAGGCAGCCCGTCGGATGCTGGGAATCTAAGTGCCTCCCGTCTATGTTTTGGATAATGGCATGATCAAAAATCATTCGGGTATTGCGCCTGGAGCATGATTTTCTAGCACAGCCTGGATTCATCTCTAAACCTTATACGGGCGCAACTTAGCCTGCAATCTGCGCCTAATATCAACTTTAGGCTTATGCCCAGCCTTCAGCGAAGGATGAGATGGGGGTAGGTGATGGGAGGTAGGCGGTGGGTTTTCAAGGTCTACACCCTACTTCTTACCTTCCACTTCGCACGCCCTACTATCGGCTATCATCCATAGACCATAGACCCACTCTCAGCGCGGAATATCCTCAGCGGTCAGAAACTTTGGCCTGACCCAGCGCACTTCCTCGAAGGTGCCATCGTAGCGCAGGATGGCGGCCATGCGGGCCCTCGAGTACACCTGGTGGGGCTTCTTGGGGATGAAGGCGGTCACGATATCCACCCAGCGCGGTTCGCGGTATTCCAGCACCACATGCAAGGGTAGCTTGAGGTTGGGCGGAAAGACCATATAGCCCAGCACCAGCATCCGCTGGTCTTCGGGATAAACGGCCATCTCGCGGCCCCATTCCACAGCCTGCAACACATCGTGCTCGATGAAGCCCTCCTGCAGCATGTGCTTGGCCACGTGCGGGCCAATGCGGTAGCGGCCTTCGCGGATGTAGGGGAGGAGTTCCTCGAGCCTGCGAATACGTGGTCGTCTGAGCATGCATCCCCCCCTTTATCAAACGGCCCCACCGCCTTTGGGGTTGGTGGGGCCGGTGCGACACATCAAAAACCCCTGAATTCAAAGGGGCTTTTATGTCCAGATTATAAGGAGTACCGGGCCAGGTCGTGTGGGCTTTTCACCGCAATTGCCGAGCCATATACCCTGGCGGCTCCGGCCTCGAGCAGGGTCTTGCGGGCCCGTGCAAAGGTGGTACCGGTGGTCAGGACATCATCTACCAGCAGCCAGATTCCTTTCACCCGGCGGGTTGCCCGAAAGGTGGCCTCGGAGAGCTCGAGGCGCTGCTGCAAGGTTTTCCTGGTTTGCGACGGTTCCCATGCGGTGCGCTCGAGCAGGCGCTGGTAGGGGATGTGCAGTTCTTTAGCTACCGCCTGGGCCAGCAGTTCGGCCTGGTTGTAGCCGCGCAGCACCTTGCGGTGTAGCAGGGTGGGTACGGCAGTCACGCCGTCAAGCCCCCACTCGGCTTGCTTGACCCCCAGCGCGATTTGCTGGCCCAGAAATAGGGCCAGCTCGCGCCGACCCTGGTACTTGAGGGCCTTAGCGAGCGGGCCAAACCGCTTGTAATCGCCCAGGTAGACAAAGTGGGGGAGATGCCGGGGCACCAGCAAAGCCCGGCAGTTGGCACATAAAACGGGCTGGCTCAACGGCTGCCCACAACCGGGGCAGGTTGCGCCGGTTAGCTGTTCCCACCAGCCCAAAAGCGAGGCCATGCTTCACCCGATATACCCTACATTAGGGCCATGCATTACCCGATGCCCAGCGCCGCCCGCAGCGATTCGTCGAAAGGGGGGTAGAGCACGCCTTTCTCGGTCACGATGCCGGTAATCAGGTAATGGGGGGTCACGTCAAAGCCCGGATGAGCGGCTGGAAAGCCCTCGGGGGCGATGGGCTGCCCCCGGATGACCGTGACCTCCTGGGCCGAGCGCTGTTCAATGGGAATCTGGGTGCCGCTTTCTAGCCTGGGGTCTACCGAGGAGAGCGGCAAAGCGGGGTAGAAGGGGATTCTGTGGTACTGGGCCAGAATGGCCAGACCGTAGGTGCCAATCTTGTTGGCAAAGTCGCCGTTCAGGGCCATCCGATCGGTGCCCAGGATCACCGCGTCCACCTGCCCTTTGGCCATGAAATAGGCCGCCATGTTGTCGGAGATCAGGGTGGCCGGAACCCCGGCCTTCTGCAGTTCGTAGGCCGTGAGGCGGGCCCCCTGAAGGTAGGGGCGGGTCTCGTCCACCCATACGTGGCTCACCCGTCCCCGGCGGTGGGCCTCGATAATCGCGCCCAGCGCGGTGCCGTACCCGCCGGTGGCCAGCGGCCCGGTGTTGCAGTGGGTGAGCACCTGGCCCTTCAGCACCCGGGCGCCATGCTGGCTGATGGCCTGCTCGGTGGCTTCGACCTCTTCCCAGATGGCTCTGGCTTCGCGCAGGGAGGCTTCCAGGCTGCCCCAGTGGGGCTTCATGCGGTCCAGGGCGTAAAACAGGTTGACGGCGGTGGGGCGGCTCTGGCGCAATACGGCGTCGGCCTCGGTGAGGGCTTCACCCGAAAAGTGGGCCAGCACCATCCCGTAGGCCGCCGTGACCCCAATGGCCGGAGCTCCGCGCACCACCATTTCCTTGATGGCCTGGGCAGTTTCCTGGGCGCTCTTGCAAGGCACCCAGACCTCTTGAAAGGGGAGCTTGCGCTGATCCAGGAGCCAGAAGGTGTTTTCTTCAAAACGAAAGGGCAACACACGCATGGGGTCAGTCTACTTCAAGGTATTCAGGAGGCTGGTGTAGAGCAAATAGAACTGGTTTTCGTCCAGCCGGGCCTGCGGGTTGTTCCAGGTGGCCGAGACGCAGTATTGCTTGCCATCTTTGGCGGTAAGCCAGGTGGTCAGGTTCAGCACCCCTGGCTCGGAGCCGCCCTTATAGGCCACGCGCTGCCAGTCGGCAGGGTTGGCGAGGCCGGGGTTGAGCGACATCAGCGGCAAAGCCTGCACCTTGCCCATAAGTGCACACAGTTCGCGGGTGCTAAAGAACCACTCCACATCTATGGCCACCGGCTCTCCCGCAAAAACACTGACATCGGGCAGGGGGAGGTTGGCCAGTTGGGGCAGCAGCGCGGCCCTTGCAGCGGGGTTGGCCCGGTAGCGGAGGAGCCATTCCTGGTTTTGGGGGTTTTTGAGCACAAACGCTTCGCGGGTGGTCAGGAAGGGCTGGTTGCGGGGGGAGAGCTTTTCGACCTCGGCCCGTCCCACAATGGCGATAAGGGCATCGGTGGCGGTGTTGTCGGAGATGGAGATCATCTGGGTGGCGTACTGCTCGAGGCTCAACGGAGTACCGTCGGGCAGGTTTTGCAATGTACCGCTGGGCAGGCTTTTCCACTCCGGGCGCAGCGGCACGGTATCGCTCCAGCGGCGCTGCCCGGCCTCAATCTGCTGACGCAGGGCTTCCAGCACTGCCAGTTTGAAGGTCGAACCCACCGCCAGTACAGCATCTGCGTTCAGATTGAGACGCTCCTGGTTGCCCTCGAGGACCAACACACTGACCTGTCCGGGCAGCTTGCGGTACTCGGCCAGCAGCTGCTCGGATGTCAGACCGCCCCTGGGTTGGGGCGGGCGAAAGAAAAGCCCCTGGATGCGGCCCTGGGCGTCGAGCGAAATTTGTGCGGGCACCACACCGCGCTCAAAGTTCACCCGAAAGTTGGGGCCATCCGGTTCTACCCCCTGGTATCTGCCAAGACCGGTGGAAAGCTGGGCCAGGATGGCCTCGACCTGGGCCACCGACACCTGTTGCAAGAAGGCCGGGGCGAACCACTCGGCCCTGGGGGGTTGCTCGGTGAAGAGGCGCTCGAGGGCCGCCTTCGGGGTCAGGGTAACCTGGGACAGTGCCAGCCCCAACAGCAGGGTTCCTATTGCCATCCAGCGTTTCATCGCTACCTCCTTATGTTTCCGGCTGGGCTACCAGAGCCTCGCCCCCGGCAGCGCAGAGGGTCACCAGCAAGGGGATGACCCGCTCCGGGGGCACGGTGTAGCTGCCGCGCTTGCCTGCTTTCAGCCATCCTGCACTTTGCAGTTCCCTGAGATGGTGGTATAGCTGTCCGGTGGTGCCAACTTCTGCCAGGTGTTGCAGGTCTTGTGAGCTGCTTTTTCCGTTGAGAACAGCTCTAAGAATTTCCAGGCGCAAAGGGTGGGCTAAAGCTGTGAGGCTTGGAGCCACCTCGGTCCACGGAACCCTAAGCAGGGTACTCACCGGCAGCCCCCACTGCCACCCCCAGGTGCCCGAAGCCACTTCGGCATGTCCTGCAAAAACCACCTCGCCGCCCGGCCCGGCGACCTGACGCAGATGCTCCAGCGCCCAGAGGGTGCCTCCAGATGGCGTCGATGGCGCCCTCGAGGCCTGCTCCAGGGCGGCTAAACGGGCCTCGAGCTGATTCAAACGGGCTTCCAGATCCACAAAAATATGTTATTACGTTATTACGTAAAATATATGAGAAAAAATAGCCCGCCCGAAGACGGGCGGTTGCTTTTTCACATCTACACCTTCACCGGCTCCTCGACTACGGTTCCGGCCCACTTTATGAAGGCTACCTCGCGGGGGCTGGAAAGCTCGAGGTGCGCTGCCACGACCCGAACCCCGTACTCATAGCTGCCAGGCCGGGCCGGGGTGTAGCTGCCGGTGTACAGGAGGGCATCGCGCTCCTGGCCGCTAGGCTTTAAAGCGACCACTTCCAGGTCGCCGCTGCTACGGCGAACCACCAGCTCAACCTTCAGCGTTTCGGTGGGAATGCCATAGGCTTGCACAAAGGCCCGCAACTGCAAGGGCTGGTTGGCCGTGGTATGGGGAGCCTCCACCCACAGCTTGACATTGTTCCAGGCCCCCTGTACCTGGGTTTTCCAGCCCGCAACTTCCCTGAGAGCCTCCGCATTCCGCTCCATCAGGTGGGCCGCCCGCTTCGCCAGGGGCGTGTAGAACTTGCGGTGGTACTCATCCACCATGCGCTGGGCGGAGTAGGTGGGGCCACAGGTGCGGATGCTGTCGCGCACCATGGCCAACCAGCCGCTTGGCGTGCCTACGGCCCCTCGAGCGTAAAACAGCGGAATCACCTCGTACTGCAGGGTGTCGTAGAAGCTCTGGGCGTCGGCGTGATCCTGGGCCTCTTCGGTGGCGTAAGTGCGCTCGTCGCCGATGGCCCAGCCGTTGGTGGTGTTGAAGGCCTCGGCCCACCAGCCATCCAGAATGGAGAAGTTCAGGGCGCCGTTGAGGGCGGCTTTCATCCCCGAGGTGCCCGAGGCTTCCATAGGGCGGCGGGGGGTGTTGAGCCAGACATCCACCCCCTGTACCAGGCTGCGGGCCAGGCTCATGTCGTAGTTCTCGAGCAAAATCATTTTGTCTTCCAGCCCCAGTGCCTTGATTTTCTCGGCCAGTTTCTTGATGAACTCCTTGCCGGGTTCATCCTTGGGGTGGGCCTTTCCGGCAAAGACAAACTGCACCGGTAGGGGGCCGTTCAGAATGGAGACCAGCCGCTCGGGGTCGGTAAACATCAGGATGGCCCGCTTGTAGGTAGCAAAACGGCGGGCAAACCCGATGGTCAGCACGGTGGGGTCTAGCACCTTCTCGGCAGCCCGTAGGCTGGCCGGGAGGTCGCCATTGCGGCGGCGCTGCTCTAAAAGTCTTGCCCGCACTTCCTCGATCAGACTGGCTCGCAGTTTGTTGCGGATGCGCCAGAGTTCGTCCTCCTCGAGCCGCTCCACGGTCCACTGGCTGGGGTCGTGCAACTGCTCGGTCCAGGTTTTGGGGAAAGTGCGCTCGTAGAGGCTGTGCATCTCGGGATGCAGGAAGGTGAAAGTATGGATGCCGTTGGTGATATGCCCGATGGGGACTTCCTCCGGCTCCAAACCCTTCCACAGATGCTGGAACATCTCGCGGGAGACTTCGCCGTGCAGGGCCGAAACCCCCCCGGCGGCGCGGGAGGTGTGCAGGGCCAGGTTGGACATGCTGAAAACCGGGCCATAGCTTTTTTCCTCGCGCCCCAGGGCAATGAACTCCTCTTTAGTGATGCCCAGCTTGTTCCACCAGCCATCCAGATAGCGTTCCACCAGATCCAGTGGAAAGGTGTCGTGCCCGGCTGGCACGGGGGTATGGGTGGTGAAGAGAGCCCCTGCTGCCGTGGCTTCCAGCGCTTCGCTGAAAGAACGCCCGGCGGCCACCATCTCCCGCATGCGCTCCAGGCCCAGGAACGCCGCGTGACCCTCGTTCATGTGCCAGACTTCGGGCTCCAGGCCCAGCGCCCTGATCAAGCGAACCCCACCCACCCCCAGAATGAGTTCCTGCTCGATGCGGATTTCCTGTCCAGGCGCATACAGACGGGCAGTGAGGGTGCGGTCTTCGGGGCGGTTTTCCGGCAGGTTGGTGCTCATCAGGTAGACCGGTATGGTGCCCACCTGGGCCTTGTAGGCCATTGCATAGACGGTACGTCCGGGAAACTCAACCCCCACCTTGAGGGGCTTGCCATCCCTGGTCACCACTTGCAAAGGCAGTTCCTCGGGCAGCAGATCCTCGTAAACCTCTTTTTGCTGGCCCTCGGGGGTGAGCTGTTGGCGGAAATAGCCTTCGTGGTAGAACATTCCGATCCCGGTGAGGCTGAGCCCCAGATCCGAGGCCGATTTGATGTGATCGCCGGCCAGAATGCCGAGGCCACCGGAGTAGATGGGCAACGACTCGTGGAAGCCATACTCCATCGAGAAGTAGGCAATGCGAGGGGGTTTTTGCGGGCGTGTTTGCAGGTAATGGCGGAAGTTGGCGACTGTGGCTTCTACCGCACCCACATAACCTGCATTCTCGGCCAGGGCCAAAAGACGCTCGGGCTCGGCTTCTAGCAAGGCCCGCACCGGATTCGACCGGAAGCGCTTCCACTGCGAAGGATTAATTTGTTCGAAGACGTGCAGGGCCTCCGGGTTCCAACTCCACCAGAGATTGTAGGCCACTTCGCGCAGTCCCTTCAGGGGCTCAGGCAGGGCGGGCATGGCAGTGATTCGACCAAGGACATTCATAATCAGAAAGTGATTGTACCATTACCGCTTTGCTTACCTGTAAGCAACCAAACAACCTTGTTCCAGACAACATTCTCCTTGGGTATGGAGATGCCCGGCATGCGTATTATGAAAGATATGAACCCGGAGTTGCGGCAAGCGGTGGCTCGAGCACACCAGAAGCTGGACACTCGCACCGAAGACTATCTGGCTCAGCACGGCCTAAAAGTAAGCTGCCGCCAGGGTTGCTTTGCGTGTTGCTTTGCCTGGGTGGTGGTGGGGTTGGCCGAAGCTGCTTATCTGCGTGAGGAGCTCGAGGCCCATCAACCACAAGTGCTCGCCCGCCTCGAGGCCGAGGGCCAAAAAAGACTAAAGCGCATCGGGCGGGAAAAACACCGACCCGATTTTCCCACCAGGTACTTCCTGGAGGCCAATCCCTGTCCTCTGCTCACGCCGGAGGGGGCCTGCTCGGTGCACCCCCAGCGCCCCCTGGCCTGCCGGGGGGTACTGACCAACCTGTCCGCCCGTTACTGCGCACCGGGCGTAGTGCCTGCGCTCCGAGGCAAGGAGCGGGCTACCTACCAGGGCCAGCTCAAACCCTGGCACGGCCCCGAGCACTACCTGAAGGTGCCCTGGCAGTATTCCGAACGTCTGGCGCAAAAGCTATGGTCAACAGAAAAGCAGCTACGCGGTTTTACGGTTGTGGGAGAGCTGGCAAGCCTGATTTATCTGCTGGGCCAGCCCTATTTTCAGAAAGCTCTGGCAGAGGGGCCAGCGGCCGTCAGGCAGGTACTGAATAAGGGCAATTTTTTGGGTGGCGAGTTTGGTTTTTGGGTGGGGTAGAGCAGTCTTCGCCCGTTCAGAGTTAGCCGACTACAAGAAAGCTTTATTCTGGACAGAACCGTGGCCGCCTGGAAACTCGAAACCCAAGCACCCGTGGGTAGGGCCCGGTCAACGCTTGCGTGCGCAATCCACGTCTCGTCCCAGACGCAGGCTTGTTTTCGCGGGTGCCCACGTTTGTGAAGGGCGCAATGGGTAAGCAGAGCTACTCCACCAGGCTGGCATCAATCATGCGCATATAAGAGAAAAACAGCGTGACCTGGTCGCCGAAATCGCGAACAAAGGCGAGGATGGCCTCTGGAGTGACACCCTCGAGGCGCAGGTCGCTCTCGATCACCGGGTCGTTATCGGCATCGAGGTAGGACTTGGTAAAGCGGTAGCGACGGTTCCAGTTGAGCAGGTGGCGGGGCTCTACCCGGTCAAAACCTGAGAACCCGGCCCGCAACTGCAAGCTTGTCACGTATGGCTCGCCGTAGGTGATGAGGTGTCCACGCAGGCCACTAGGAAATTCCAGATTGAACAGATCTTCCTTGACCTGTTCGGCGTTAGCGCCCAACTGCTCGAGGAGGATGCGTATTTCTTCGGGGGTGACTTCGCGCAGAATGGTATCCATTATTTTTAGGTTAAGCCCAAATGGGCTTTTTGAGGGTGAAAGCTGAACCGCAAGGGAGCGCTAAGGCACCAGGCCAAGGGCAGTTTGTGCCCTGTCCCCTGAGCCCTGACCCCGCATGTATGCCTTGGCCCCGATGTTTCTGGCGGAGGAGGAGGGATTCGAACCCTCGATAGGGGGAAACCCCTATACCGGTTTTCGAGACCGGCCCGTTCAACCACTCCGGCACCCCTCCATTCGGGTTAATTCGGCAGGCCCGGCAGAGCCGAATAGAGACTTTAGCATAACTTGGTCGCAAAGTCACGGGTTTAGACGGAGGGGGTCTTGCGAACCGTGCATTTGGCTGATGCCCAGATTTACTGAGAAGCGCGTTTATGTGCAAAGAAGCCCCTCAGTAGCTTGGCCGACTCACGCTCGAGCCAGCCGCCTTCCCAGTCAAAGGGAGGTTTCAGTCGATGGACCGTTACGGCCCCTGCCTTGAGGTTCTCCACCGCATACACCACCCGCTTCACCTGGGCCTCCATCAGTGCGCCAAAGCACATGGGGCAGGGCTCTAAGGTGACATAGACGGTGGCTCCTGGCAGCACCTTGGCTTGCTTTTTGAGCAGGGCCTTCTGCAGGGCCAATAGCTCGGCGTGGGCGGTGGCGTCTTGGGTGTGCTCCACCTCGTTGTGGGCGGTGGCCAGCTCTGTGCCGTCCCAGACCACCACCGCCCCGATGGGCACTTCGCCACTATCCAGGGCCAGCCGGGCTTGCTCGAGGGCGGTGCGCATGTGCTCGAGGTCGTCCGACTCGGGCCAGAGGTTCCAGACTTCCTGTACGGTGTCGCCAACCGCGCGTACCGGCCAGACCTGCTTAAGCTCGGGTGGAACGCTGTGTTCGGTGAAAAAATCCACCAGTCGAACCCGGCCCTCTGGCAGGTCAATCTGGTCGCCTGGCTTGGGGAGCCTCGAGCCCCGCCAGGGTGGAAAGGCGTCTACTATGGGTGGAATCAGAAACACGCTACCGTCGCGGCGGCGCACCTGCCAGCCTTCGGGGAGGGTAAAAGCCTCGCCCTGCAAGGCCCGCTCGAGCTGGGTTATCCAGCTGGCTTCGGGGCGAAGCCCGATCTGCTCGAGCATCTGCCGTAAGGCCCGGCGTCGCAGCCCTGCTGGAGCCTGCACGAGCGGGGCAATGCGATAGGCCGGACAGGGCCAGCGCCCGTCCCGCAGCAACAGTTGTTCTGCTATGGGATCAAGGGCCTCATCGTCTACCTGGGAGATGGCTGCAAAACGGGCGAGGGAGGCATTGGTTTGGGGAAAGCGATCTTTAAGCCTGGGAAAAATCTCATGGCGCAGAAAATTGCGATCCATCGAGGTGTCAGCGTTGGTGATGTCCTCGAGCCAGTCCTGATTTTTGCTCCGCAGGTAGGCCCGCAGGGTGCTGCGGCTGATTTCGAGCAGCGGACGCACTACCTTCCCTCGCCTGGGGCGCATCCCCAGCCCCCGACCCGTGCCCTGCAAAAGCTGCAACAACACTGTTTCGGCCTGGTCGTCCTCGGTGTGGGCGGTCAGGATGGCCTGTGCCCCGTGTTTCTTGGCTACTTTGGCCAGAAAACCGTAGCGCAAGTCTCGGGCGGTGGCCTCCAGATTGTCCCCGCGTTCGCCTGCAATCCGGGCGACATCCAGTTTTTCCGATTCGAAGTCATACCCCAGTCGTTCGGCCAGCGACTTGACCCACAGGGCGTCTCCTGACGAACCCTCGCGCAGGGAGTGATCGAGGTGGGCTACCACCACCTTGCGGGGGGTTGAGGTGAGCAAGAGCAGCAATGCAACCGAATCGCCGCCGCCCGATACCGCAGCTACCAGGCTGCCCTCCGGCACCATGCGGGTCAGATGGTTGGCAAACTGGGCTTCTAGCTGACCAGAATCCACTGAATGCACCCTTATATGCTATAGCGTATGGCTTCATTTCCCAATCTCCGCTTTGATTTCAATGCCTATCCCTATCTCACCCCGGATTTGCCGGGGCTGGACGGAGTTATTCGCCACCAAGCCAGGGATTTTCAGGTCTTTGAGGTGCCTGCTTATAGCCCCCTGGGCCAGGGCGAGCACCTGCTGGTGCTGATTGAAAAAGAAGGTCTGACCACCCGGGCGGTGGTTGAGTTTATACGTGACCGGCTCCACATCAACGAGGCCCATATTGGGGTGGCCGGCCTGAAGGACAAACGTGCCCTGACCCGCCAGTGGTTCAGTATTCCGGCCCGATACGAAGAGCGCCTGGAAAGCCTGGTCGAACTCGAGGGGGTGCGGGTGCTGGAGCGGGGTCTGCACCCCCACAAGCTTCGGGTAGGGCATCTGCGGGGCAACCACTTTCGCATCCTGATACGGCCAAGCCAGAGTCAAGCCGAGCCGGAGCGCTGGGGTAGGAACGTGTCGCCCAGGGAGCAGGTCGAGGCCATCCTGCGCGAACTCGAGCGCCAGGGGGTACCCAACTACTACGGCCCCCAGCGCTTTGGAATTGGCGGCATGAACCCCGTCAAGGGCTACGAGCTGGTCAAAAAAGGCAAAGTACACGCCCCTTCCTGGCTCAAGAAATTTCTGCTCTCGAGCCTGCAAAGCCTCCTATTCAACGACTGGCTGGCCCTGCGCCTGGAGATGGGTCTATTCGGCCAGGTCATAGAGGGTGATGTTGCCAAGAAGCACGATACCGGCGGGGAGTTTGTGGTGCAGGATGCGACCCAGGAAAACCCACGTGCCCAGCGCTTTGAAATCAGCGCTACGGGCGCTTTGTACGGCAAGAAATACCGTGAAGCCGTGGGGCCAGCACGGTCTCTCGAAGACCAGATTTTGCAGAAATATGAGCTGGAACGCCACCATTTTGCCTCGCGACGCGGGGATCGCCGCCTGATTCGCTTTCCCCTGACTGAATCCAGTGTGGAAGAAACCTCAGAAGGGCTCTGGGTCAGCTTTTTTCTGCCCAAAGGCGCATACGCTACCACAGTGCTGCGGGAGATCATGAAGAAGAACCCCGAGGAAGGTGAGCTGGATAATGAATCCGAAGAAACCGAGCCCTGAAGGAGACTAGAAATGTGAAGAGCGCAATAACTAGCGAGTCTTACTCCAGAATGCGTTGAGTGCTGCCATGACTTCCTGGGGTTTTTCAAAGTGGGGCAACCCATCGGTCTCGGGAATACGGACTACGCTGGCATTAGGTTTCTGAGCGAAGCTTGAGAGGCTATCAAAGGAAACAAAGCCATCCTGATCGTAGAGCACCAGCACCGGAATGGTCAGCTTGTCGTACAGCAGAACGTACGCATTGCGGGTAAAAAGCCGCCCACTCACAAAGTAAATGGGGGCGAACTTGGCACCGGGTTGGCGGGTGGTTTCCTGAGCATAATCCACGACATCAGAAGGCACCGGCCCGCGAAAGCTTCGGTCGAGGAAGAACTCGAGCAGAAAGCGGGTACTCAAGAGACCAAACAGGGGGTCACCAAGCGCGGCCAGAAAACCATACAGTGAGTTGCCGCCATCCTGCTCGGAGGCTTCCTGGGAGGTGCCGGTGGGGTTTCCAAAACCACTCGGGCTAATCAGGGCCAGGCTCTTGATGCGAGGCTCGCCCAGGGCCGCTCGAGCGGCAAACTCACTGCCCAGACTGAGAGCGACTATATCCACCTCAGTGCCTAGTTGGTTGACCAGCGCGAGCAGGGCCTGACTCATCAACTCAGGCGTGTATTGGGAGTTTGGTCGATCACTGCTGCCAAATCCAGGCCACTCAAGGGCGTACAGTGGACGACTGCCAGCATACATATCCCACACAGGCTTCATTTCATAAGCACTGGCGGCTGCATTCACCGCGTGGGTCAGGATCAGGGGGCGGCCCGTACCCCGCGGATTAGCGTAGTAGCTGACCTTCCCAAAACCGGGCAGCTCGAGGCTGCGGCGCTCGGCCTCCAGCGCTGGACGCAGCGTGTAACCGTCCGGGCCAGGAGTCACGGTGACGGCTGGGGCACACCCAGAAAACATCAGAGCCACCAACGCTGCAAATATCAGGGCATATAAAGGTTTATGTGAGTCTAGATAGTTTGTCACAAACGCACCATACCGGTAAGTGCCGTCAACCAATCGTAGCCCCCCAAGCAGTTGCCTGCGCTAGCTCCTACAAATACGCATAAACCCACTTTTTCGTTCAGAGCCGCCGGGGGTTCTTTTGCGAAACCGCTCCAGTTTGCAGCGGTTTCTACGAGGGCTTGCTTCAAATACCCACTGCTTGCACCGATATTGCTTGCATCAGTCCGGCGGTTTTGGGCCTGATGGGTACATCATTGCTGACCAGGTAGGGTGCAGTAGGGGAGGGGTGATCAGTTTTGTGACTGTCTGGCCTCGCCCTCCTCGGTCAGCCAGAAGGGCTCGGCATCGCGGGAGACCATCTTTTCGGCGGCGATGGCTTCCTTGAGGTCTTTGGGCAGGACGAACATGGCCTCAATGAAGGGGGCCTCGAGGTGCCTGAGCGCTAGGTTGCGCTCCAGAATGCGGGCCTCCAGGGTACCCTCGCTTAGTCCCGTAATGTCCACGGCTTCCGCGGCCACAATAAAGCCGAAATTCAACATGAAGCCCGGAATATAGTTGCGGTAACTACGGGTGTGCTTGAAGACCTGCTTGACGGTGTGGTGCACCACCGGATGCATTTTGTGGTGGGTGAGCAGAATCATGCCCGCCTGCATGGCCATCAGACCGCCGGGGTTGAGGCGCTTTTTTAGCAGCTCGTAAAACTCCACCGTAAAAAGCATTCGGGCCGGGTTGTCCTCACCAATGGGGTCGTTCAGGTCTACAATAATCACGTCGTAGGTGTCGGGGTGGTTCTCCAGATAGCCCCTGGCATCCTCGGTAATAATTTGGGCCCGGGGGTCGTCGAAAGCACCCTGGTGCCATTCAGGCAACAGAGTACGGGCCATTTCCACCAGTTCATCGTCAATGTCGCACATCACGGCTTTCTCGACGGTGGGGTGACGCAGCACTTCGCGCAGGGTAGCTCCTTCACCGCCGCCCACAATGAACACCGAACGCGGGTTGGGGTGGGCCAGCATGGCCGGATGTACCAGGGTTTCGTGGTAGATGTACTCGTCGCGTTCGGTGGACTGCACGTCTTTATCCAGCACCAGCACCTTGCCGAACGCGCGGGTCTGAAAGATGAAGTAATCCTGGAATTTGGTTCGCCCGGCGGCCTGCACCTTATCCATGCGTCGGTAGATGGCCTCGTAAGGGGTGACTTGCTCGAGGTAGTACATTCCGTATTCCATGGTTCCTCCAGAAAAGACAGGGGTTTCTGGGTCAAAGTTGTCAATTGGCGATTGTTCGCGCCTACCTTCGGCGGACTAAGTGCCTCCTGTCCATGTTTTGGATAATGGCATGATCGAAAATCATTCGGGTATTGCGCCCGGTGCATGATTTTCTAGCACAGCCTGGATTCATCTCTAAACCTTACACGGGCGCAACTTAGCTATCCAATCTGCTCGAGTTGCTCTGGGTTCTGCGCTTGATTTCGTGTTCTCCGCCCCGCCAGAAGCGAAAGGCCGACTCCTCTCGAGCGCCGAAAGCCCTGGCCAGCCCCCGCAAAACCGACTCGGGGTCTACCTCGGTTTTGTAAAAGTACAGGTCGAGGGCAGCCGAGGCATCGTCCTCGGGCCAGGTGTGAATCATTACGGCTGCAACGGGCGAAAGAATGGCGGCTGAGAGCCCCTGGGGGTAAAACTTATAAACCGTTGCCTGAACGCTTCCAGGGGGCGCCCCTAGTTTGAGGACGGCATCCCTGAGCGCGACCTCCACGAGTTTGGGGTTTTCCAGCACTTCCAGGTTGCAGCCATAAATCTCAGCAACCCAGCGGCCTCCGGAAATGGCTGTCACGGCTGTTTATGGTAGCACACCCTCGGGGATCGGCGCAGGAAAAACCTGGCAAAATCACGATTGTAAACGGCGGTTTGTCTGGGTAAGGAGGGCCAGCTCGGCGGTGCAGGAAAGGGTGCTGTGGTTGGGCTCGAGGTGAAGCTCTACCTCGAGGGCCTCGCGGAAAAAGGTTTCGGTTGGTAGCTTGCAGGCCCTGATACAGGCTTCGGTACCGGCTTGCTCGGCAAACCTGCACCGACCTATGCGGAGCTGGTTTTGTGCAATCCGCTCGGACTTGCCCACCAGAAAGCGAAAGGCCAGGGGCGTACTCCACATCAGGAGTGGGTGCACCAGGTTGGGCGCGATTCGCACCACCAAACGAATGAAGCCCAGGAGAGGGGACGTGAAGAATGCTCGATAGGTCTGGAAAATACGTTGCTGCATGTCCTCCTGGCTGTACGAACGCACGACCTCCTGCGCTTCCTCAACCAGCCCCTCCAGGCCCGGACGGGCCGAAAGTTTACCAAAACTCGAGGTATGGGCACTGCGAAAGCGCTCCAGCAACCACCGATCCAGCCACGAATCTTTCATTTGATACTTAATCTAGCTTGCTTCTAGCAAAAACCGGGCTCAAATAACCTTGGACTGATGGGCCTGGGGAGGGGCTGCTTTTTGGGGGGTGGGCTCCGATTGCACAAGCCAGCGCAGAGTCAGACTGATTTGCACGAGCAGCACTGTGAAAATCAGAATTCCGATGATATCGGTGGGTTCAGCGCCGCTCATCAGCCAACCGATAGGGCTCGGTGCGGGCAGACCAACGGTGTGGGTCAGGGCATAAATCAGGGCCGTCAAACTGGCCACCACGAGAGCAATCAGCAAAAAAGGCCGGGCCTGGGATTTCTGAATCGTACCGTTGTGCATGAAACCCAGCATCAGTACAAAAAACCCTGTGGCCATCAGCAGCGAGATGCCCCACAGCATGATTTGAGCGTAAAAGAAAGCCTGGGGCTGCTCGAGCATCAACTGATCCAGTCCAATAGCCCCACAGGGCCCCCCGCCCAGAGGTGTACCAGCCCAGCCCAGCAGTTGCAGGGCAAAGGGGGCAAACATCAAGCCGACCAATAGCCCCAGCCGGCGGTCGCGAATACCAAACATGTGCCAATGTTGGCACCGACCCCGGAAGGTGGGTAGGGAAAAATATCCCGATGTGGGCAACGGAGGCCAAGGCTGCTGATGCAAGGTTGATCTACTTATACCAAATCTGCTCAGAAGTGACCCAAAAGCGATATACAAGTCCCTCGGACGCGCCCCCTGGCGCGGCAAGTGAGGGGCGC
>FWPV01006096.1_pt1 | contig 23418 bp, 19 predicted proteins | sample 2228371 | NCBI WGS metagenome assembly FWPV01 (sample SAMEA103939776, study PRJEB20133) | metagenome | reverse complement strand
GCACAAAGAGTAAGAATAGGCTGACACGATACAGAACAGTGTTCCGTAGACAGAACTCACCGGCCTGTACGGTGCGCTTGCCGAAGCAAGTAGAAAGGGCAGACTTGACGTCGGTTGCGCATGGCCCCACCGGGAGAAGCACGAAGGGGAAGACGATATGGACACCGAGACCTTGACTCGCAGACCTGGCTTCATCGATCCTGCCGCTGCGGACGAGATCCGCTCTGTAACGGTGATGACCGACCGACTCCGTCGGCTGAAAAAAGAGTGGGAAGAGGCAGAACCGCAGGTCTACGTCGATGACACCCTTCTCTTCACTGAGTCCTGGAAAGAGACCGAGGGCTTGCCGCTCGACTTGCGTTGGGCCAAGGCCTTTGCTAAGCGGATGGAGAACTGTCCGTTGCTGATCCGCGACGGCGAACTCATTGTGGGTTCGCTCACCAAGTTCGTGCGTGGTAACAACGTCACCGTGGCCATGAAGCCGCGGGAGATCCTTGCCATGTGCGAGAGCGGGCGTTTTGACCGCAAGCTGAGTGACATCGCCTCTACCGCCATCGATCCCGAAGACCTGCGCAAGCTCAAAGAAGATGCCGAGTACTGGGTCGCGCACATGAACCCGGTCAACTACGTGAACGAAGCGTTACGCGAAGAATTGGGCGACGGCCACTTCGACCTGCTGTTCGACCACGGCATGGTCTTCGAGGGACGGGGCGTGCGGGAGAATCCGGACCGCGGTCTCTTCCAAGGCTGGGGCGCCTTCGGTGGCGGTGTGGGCCAGCCCAGTGCCGAGGTGATCCGACGGGGCTTGAACTACGTGATCGCGTTGGCACAGGCCGAGATGGAGAAGATGGAGGCCGAGGGTGCCATGTTACCGGGCTCCACCGCGGCTGCTCTGCGCAAGTACTTCCTGCTCAAATCCTTGATCATCGAGTGTCGGGCAGTGATCACCTTCGCGCGGCGTCACGCCGAGCTGGCAGTGCAATTGGCGGCCAAGGAGACGGATCCGGTGCGCCGAGCTGAGCTTGAGAAGATCGCTGATGTCTGTTACCGGGTGCCGGCAGAACCGCCACGCGACTACTGGGAGGCTGTGCAATCGCTGCGCTTCCTCCATCTTGCTTTTTGGAAAGAAAGTTCTGACCGACCGGAAGTCCCTGTCGGTCGTGTGGACCAGATCCTTTACCCCTATTACGCTCGGGACCTTGAGCGAGGGGTTCTCACGCGCCAGCAGGCAGCGGAACTCTTGGGGGCCTTCTGGCTGAAGATCCGCGAGACCGAGAACTTGGTCACCATCAAGCGCGAGCATCGGGCTGCTCCGGGGACTCTACTTCCCAATGTGACGCTCTGCGGCCGTGACGAGAACGACAACGACCTCACCAACGAGATCTCCTGGTTAGTGCTTGAAGTCATGCGGCAGATGAAGCTATCGGAGCCGGCGGTCTACATCCGTTATCACGAAGACATGGATCCGGCCTTCATACTGCACGCCCTGGAGTGCAACCGCGATTTTGGGGGTGGCAACCCGGCTTTTCTAAACGACGCTTTGGGCACGGAGCGCTACCTGGCGCGGGGGGTCCCCAAGCGCGATGCTGTCAACTGGAGCGCAAGTGGCTGTCTTGGCTATCACCTGGACTGCGGCGAACACATGGCCGGATCTTTCAACCTGAACCAGGCCAAGATCTTCGAAGTCACGCTGCATGATGGGTTCGATCCTCGTACCGGCAAACAGTTGGGACTCCACACTGGGGATGTGACTACTTTTACGAGTATCGACCAGTTTTACGAGGCGTTCTTCAAGCAGGAGGACTATTTCGCGGAGCGGCTGCGCAAACACTACTTCATCTACTGGGCGAGTGAGATTGCCAACTCGCCCATGAGCGGTCTGCGGGCGGCGATGCTGTATGAAGACTGCATACCCAAAGGACTCACTTCCCGCGAAGGCGGGGCCCGCTACAAGGTCTGCATGGCCTCCTGGGTGGGCGACAAGGGGATCGTCGACGTAGCTGACTGTCTTGCGGCCATCAAGTACCTGGTGTTCGACCAGAAGAAGATCACCATGGCGGAGCTCTTGAGGGCCATGGATGCCAACTGGGAAGGCTATGAGCATGTCCGCCAGATGTGCTTGAGCGCACCCAAGTATGGTAACGACGACGATTACGTCGATGAGATCCTCAACCACATCTCCCGGCGCACCCAGGAGATCCTTACCAGTCGGCCGGATCCCTTCACTGGCGAAAAGCCCTTCCTGTTCAAGGGCGCGGCAGCTGGCCATGTCACTCACGGCAAGGCGGTCGGCGCCCTTCCAAACGGCCGCTACGCGGGCAGCCCGCTCTATGACGGCGGACTCTCCGCCATGCCGGGGGCCGACACCCACGGTCCTACCGCCCTCATCAACTCGGCAACCAAGTACGACCATGCTCGGGCGACGGTGGGCATAGCCCTCAATATGAAGTTCTCTAAGGCCGTGCTCAACACTCCCGAGAAGCTGGAGAAGATGGGCGCCCTGGTCAAGACCTTTGTCAAGCGGGGCGGATGGCATATCCAGTTCAATATCCATAGTGCCGAAGAGCTCCTTGAAGCGCGCAAGAACCCGGCAGCCCACAAGGACCTGCTCGTGCGCGTGGGCGGCTACAGCGCCTATTTCGTGGACTTGCCCCCCGAACTCCAGGACGAGATCGTGGAGCGCACCATGCACGAAGTCCGATGACCCCGAGGCAGTGACCGGCATCATCTTCAACATCCAGCGGTACAGCATCGACGATGGCCCGGGCATACGGACCACCGTCTTTTTCAAAGGGTGCCCCCTTAGCTGCGTATGGTGCTCCAATCCTGAGTCGCAGAACTTCGAGCCGGAACTCATGCATCGGGATTCGCTGTGCAAGCGTTGCTATCGCTGCGTGGCCGCCTGTCCTGTCGGCGCCATATCGGTGGGCCCGGACGGGGTGGTGATCGACCGGGAGACCTGCGACGCCTGCGGGGAGTGCGTGAAAGCCTGTCCCCACGACGCGATGCGCATTGCCGGGCGAGAGATGTCGGTGGAGGAAGTGTTCGACATCGTCAAGCGCGACGCGGATTACTATCGCGATTCCGGTGGGGGGGTGACTCTCTCGGGTGGCGAAGTGTTGATGCAACCGGAGTTCGCTTTGGCTCTGCTCAAGCGCTGCAAAGAGGCAGGCTTGCATACCTGCGTGGACACCTCGGGCCAGGGAAGTACGGAAGCGTTACGCCGACTCTTCCCCTATGTCGACCTCTTCTACTTCGATATCAAGCATCTGGATCCCCGCATCCATCGGGCGGAGACGGGTCTGGCCAACGAGGACATTCTGCGCAACTTCGCCGAGGTCGTGAGGAGTGGGGTGCCTGTAGTCGTGCGAGTGCCTGTGATTCCGGGCTTCAACGACACCGTGGATGCTCTCTCTGACATCGCCGATTTTGTGGCCAAACGGATGCCGGGTGGCACGGTGCATCTGCTGCCCTACCACCGCTACGGTCAGCAGAAGTACGCCATGTTAGGACTCGATTACGAACTGAAAGATGCGGAGACGCCTTCGCCGGAGTTTCTGAAGGCGGCGCGGAAGATCGTGGAGTCGCGGGGCCTCAAATGCGAGGTAGCCGTGTAGGAAACCGGGTCGCAGGCGCCCTGGCGGTCGGGTCTCGGGTGGCCAGGGGGGACGAACGAAGGGGGAAAGGTTGGAGGAGTACCTGGGTACTGTGATCACTGGGACCGTGGGGGTCGATGCCCATGTCATCGGGACCAAGATAATTTCCCGGGCCCTGCGTGACGCGGGCTTCAAGGTAATCGAACTAGGGGCGCAGACCCCGCCCGAAGAGTTCATCATGGCGGCGCAGGAGACAGCGGCCGAGGCCATGCTCATCAGCTCCCTTTATGGCATGGCGGAGCTGGATCTGGAGGGATTCCGACAGAAGTGCACGGAGGCCGGTCTTGAAGACATCATCCTCTATCTGGGAGGGATCCTCGGCGTGTCTCGCCGTGACTTCCCCCAAGACGAGGCCAAGTTCAAGGCTATGGGCTTCGACAGGGTGTATCCGCCCGATGCCGACATAAGGGCGGCCATCGAAGACTTGAAGTCCGACCTTGCCCGCAAGCGCGCGTCCCGGGCTTGAAGCAGTGGCGGGGGCGGCCGGGAAGACGAGGCAATCTGTGGACATCCGGCTCTTCGCAGACTTCGGTAGCACGTTCACCAAACTGGTGGCCTTTGACCTGGACGGCGAGGAGCTCCTGGGGCGGGTCCAGGTACCCTCCACGGTGGAGACCGATATCACCGAAGGCTTGGAAGAAGCTTTCGCCTTGCTGGCCAAGGCGGTCCGCTTCGGCGCGCAAGAGCGGCGGGAGACTGTAGCTTGCAGCAGCGCCGCCGGCGGCCTGCGGGTGGTGTGCGTGGGCTTGGTGCCTGATTACACCACGGAGGCAGGCCGGCGCGCGGCGCTGGGGGCGGGAGCCAAGATAGTGGGCGCGTATTCCTACGAGCTGTCAGCCGCTGAACTTCGGGAGATCGAAGAGCTGGCTCCCGATGTGGTGCTTCTCACCGGCGGAACCGACGGCGGCAACAAGAAGGTGATCCTGCACAATGCGGCCCTGTTGGCCCGAGCCCGCGACTCGGTCGCCAACATCATCGTAGCCGGCAACAAGAGCGCATACGACGACGTGCGATCCACTTTCGCTGATTCGGACAAGAACGTCATCTTCACGGCCAATGTCATGCCTGAGATCGGCCTGCTTGACGTAGAGGCCGCGAACCGCGCCATCCGCGATCTCTTCATCTCTCGCATCACCGAGGCGAAAGGTATCAACCGAGTGCGGCGTGTCATCGCGGGAGTGACCATGCCCACACCGGCTGCGGTGCTGGAAGCGGCCAGACTACTGGCTGACGGCCTTCCGGGTGAGTCTGGTTTGGGCGAGATACTGTTGGTGGATGTGGGTGGTGCTACCACCGATGTCTACTCAGTAGCCAAGGGGCTGCCGGCGGCCGGGGTGGCCAGGTTGGTCGGCTTGCCAGAGCCCTACGCTAAGCGGACAGTAGAAGGGGATCTCGGGCTATACCACAACCTCGACAGCCTTCTGGCTGTGGCGGGCGATGTTCCCGGGCTCTCGGCCGAGCAGGTGGCCTCACTCCGAAGTAGGTGCGGTATGCCTGAGGGAGAGGAGGAGACCGTTTGCCACGTGTTCTTGGCCCGGGCGGCGGTGCGTTCCGCGGTCGAGCGTCACGTGGGTGCTCTTCGTCCGGTCGTGACGCCGGACGGAGAGGTGATGATGCAGAAGGGCAAAGACCTTACGCGCCTGCGTTGGGTGATCGGAGTGGGAGGACCGGTCTGTTTCTCGGCCGACCCGGCCGCGGTGCTTTCTGGAGCCGTGTACGAAGCCGAGAGGCCGTTGTTGCTCAAGCCCAAGTCTCCCGCCTTCCTGCTGGACAAGAATTACGTGCTTTTTGCGCTGGGTCTGCTCGCCCAAAGCGAGCCGGGTAAAGCGCTCCGGCTCTTGCGCAAGCATGTAGTGCCCATAGATGGCGCTGGTAGTTACTGGGCAGATGTGGCCGACAGGTTGACGCCGAACGTAAGGGGGGGCAATGGGGCAGGAGACAGAAGATAAGTACCTGGTCGCTCGACCGGTCTACGAAGTAATGCCGGCCCAGCCGGTGTCCGGGCGGATACAAGCCATGACCTTGCTTAGCGACGTCCTGGTCTCTGGGGCGCATACCTATATCGAAGCGGGCTGGATAGTAGCTATGCCGGACCCGAATCCGCATATCCTTGAGCACAGTCACGACTATGACGAGATAGTCCTTCATGTCGGCAGCGATCCAGGCGACCAGGAGGATTTGGGCGCAGAAATAGAGTTCGTGGTGGATGGTCGCCCCTACGTGATCAACAAGACTTCCTGCGTCTTCATCCCCAAAGGAGTGAGGCACGGGCCGCTTACCTGGAAGCGGTTCACCCGGCCTCACGCAGAGATGACCATCATGTTGGGAGCCGGCACCTTGCGCGAGGCCGATCCGGGGGGACACCAGGCGCGGCTTGAGCGAGCCGACATCAGCATGCTGGGAGGAGAGCTATGACCTCGTCCAGCGTTCCTCCAACCTCGCCGACAGTTCCCGAAGCTTCGGCTGCGGGCCTCCAAGGTGAAAGCGTCTACGGCAGGTGCATACTCACGGAAGACCGCATGCCTCCTATGCCCTCTGCCATGGTGGAGGCCATGGAGCGACAGGCAAGAGAGGGCAGGGTTCTGGACCGCACAATGCTTCTCGGAATCATGGACTCTATCGTCCCCGGTTGTTCCTTGTTCGTGGGGTGCGAGATCCTGTGGGGTCTTCCCAACGGACTCCCCGTGGAAATCGAGCTACCCCACTCCCATGACTTCGACGAGGTCATCGGCTTTGTAGGCACCGACCGCAGCCACCCGCGCGAGCTCGGGGGTGAGCTCGAGTTTCTGATCGGCGGAGAGAGGCACACCCTGACCAAGACCTGCCTCATCTTCGTGCCAAAGGGGGTGGAACACTGCCCCATCACCGTCAAGAAGATCACCACGCCCATTGTGATGTTCGAGGCGGCTAACGATCCCGAGTACAGAAAAGTGTTCTAGCTGCAAGGGGAGGAAGCGTCTTGTCTCAAGGGGGAGGAAGGCCACGATGATGACTTATGAGCAGATCACCGCCTGGGTCGAAGAATACTTTGATGCTTTCAACCGGTACGGCCAGGATCCGGCTCTGATCCACCACATGGACAAGTATTTCAGCAAGGATTTCGTCTTCAATCCTTACATCGCCCATGTCGGGAAAGTGGCGGGCCGAGACCAATGGTACGGGGTGCTCACTTCACACCCGTCAGGGGTGGAGAAGCTCACTCCCGAGGACATCCTCATCGACGAGCGACGTCAGACCTTTGCAGTGCAGATCAAAGCCGAGATCTGTGACCGAGACAGCGGAAAGATCTTGGTCACCAAGCGCTACTTTGCCCGCTACCCCCTGGTAGAGGAGGATGGCCTAATGAAGATCAGCCGGCTGGATTTCTTTTGGGAGGTCCTGCCCCAGGGGGCCATGGAGATCGACGACGTTTTCGAGCGTGATTGGAAGAAGCAGGGGGGCAGGCCATGAAGCCGGGCTACGGCGAGATTGTGCAGTGGATGAGGGACTACTTCGAGACGTACAACCGATATGCCCAGGATGTGGCCACCGTCCACAGACTCGATGAGTACTTCGCGCCCGACCTGCGCTTCATTCCCTACATGTATGTGTTCGGCGGGCCCGAGGGTGGACAACACGACCGCGAGGATTTTTACCGGGTGCTCACCGGTCATCCCGATGACTACGAGCAGTTCGAGGTGCTGGATGTGTTCGTGGACGAAGAACGGCTGGTAGCTGTGGCCTTTCTCATAGCCCGCATCTTTGACTCTCGGACCGATGAGCTCTTAGTGCAGAAGCACTATCTTCCTCTTTATGAACTGGGGGTCGACGAGCAGGGGAAGCTCAAGATAAAGACCATCCGGTTCTTCTGGGAGGCCTCGCCTCCGGAAGTCGATGCCAGGTACTCCGGCGCCGCGAAAAGGAACTGAACTACCATGGCGAAGAGTGCTCCGACGTATGAGAAGCTCCTCGAACCTGGCCGCATCGGGCCTGTGACCACTCGCAACCGGATCATCAAGACGGGCGCGGGCATGCTCATGTGGCATGAAAGCGATACCCACATGCGACCGGAGATGCTGGCCTTCTATGAGCGGATGGCGAGGGGTGGGACCGGACTCATCGTGGTGGAGTCACCTACCATCGACTACCCGGCCGGAGCCCGCTGGCGCATGCGCTACCGCATCGATGATGACCGCTTCATCGAGGGTCTGAAGGAGCTGGTGGAGGTCATCCACAAGCACGATTGCCCCACTTTCATGCAGATGAACCACGATGGTCCCTGGCAGGCCGATCTCAGGCACATCGAGCCTGATCAGGTGTATGCCGGGCCACCCTTGGGGGCCTCGCCGGTGTGGATACCCTGCGAGACCGACTTCCACAACGAGGTGCCCAAGGAGCTGAGCATCCCTGAGATCGAGGCATTGGTAGATAAGTTCGCCCGTGCTGCTGAGCGGGCTAAGAAGGCTGGTTTCGACGGCGTGGACATCAATGCCGCTTCCAGCCACTTGCTGCACAACTTCCTCTCCCCCTTCTGGAACCGCAGGCAAGACATCTACGGAGGCAACAGCGAGAACCGCACCCGCTTCGCCCGCCAGATCATCGAAGAGGTCAAACGTCGCTGCGGCAAGGACTTTGCCTGCACCATCATCATCAACGGCCTGGAAGTGGGGCGGACTTTGGGCTTTGACGACAGCCAGATGCTCACGCCGGCACTGGCTCGGGAGAACGCGCGTTGGCTGGAGAAGGCGGGGGCTGACGCCATAATGGTGCGCAGTCACTGGCTGGGCTATCACGTGCCCTCTTATCTTACCGACCTCCTCTTCTATCCAGAGCCGCCCATCCCGCTGGAAGAATTCCCCGCCGAGTACTACGCCAAAGAAAAAGGCGCGGGAGCCAACACCCTGCTTGCCGCCGGCATCAAGAAAGAGGTCTCCATTCCGGTGACCGTAGTAGGCAGACTGGACGCGGACTTTGGTGAGCGCTTGTTGCGGGCAGGCATGGCCGACTTCATCGGCATGACCAGGCGTCTTCACGCCGACCCTGACTACGTGAACAAGCTCCGGGAAGGCCGTCTAGACGATATTGCTCCCTGCACTGCCTGCGACAACTGCTTGGGGAGTAGGCGGTGTCGCATCAACGGCTTGCTGGGCACTCCCTACACCGACATCGAGAAGGCACCTATCAAGAAGAAGGTCTTGGTCATAGGGGGAGGCCCTGGGGGCACGGAGGCCGCCCGCGTGGCTGCCCTGCGGGGCCACGACGGCACCCTCTACGAGAAGCAGCCCAAACTGGGCGGACTGCTCCCCATCGCGGCCATCGTCAAGGGACCGCATCCTGAGGACGTGCCGCAGATCATCCGCTACTTGGAAGGCCAGCTGCGCAAGCTGGGGGTGAAGATCAGGACCGGCCGGGAAGCCAATCTGGCCACGGTCGAGAAGCTACGACCCGATGTGGTGTTCCTGGCCACTGGAGCGCGTGCCACCGTGCCTCCCATCAAAGGAATCGATCGCAAGAATGTGGTGAGCGGAGCGGCGCTCCACAAGAAGCTCAAATTGGCTACCCGTTTCGTCCCTCCCTACACCCTGCGTTGGCTGACCCGCTTCTATCTGCCCCTCGGCCATGAAGTGGTGGTAATCGGCGGCGCTCTCCAGGGCTGCGAACTGGCTGAGTTCCTGGTCAAACGGGGCCGCAAGGTCACGATTGTGGAACAAGGGGACATGCTCGGTGAAGGCATGGTGGACGCTGTGCTTGGCAATCTGCTGACCTGGTTTGCCAAGAAGGGGGTCAAGACCATAACCGGCGTGAAAGAATACGTGGAAATCAGCGATTCTGGCCTCACCATCGTAACCAAGGACGGAGAGCGGCTGACGCTTCAGGCCGACACGTTCGTTTCGGCCCTGCCCCTCACGGCCAACGATGAACTCGCTCCTGCTTTGGCGGGCAGGGTGGCTGAGGTCTACCGGGTCGGTGACTGTAACCAACCAGGACTGATCGCTGATGCTATTGGCACTGCACTGCGTACGGCCAGAGAGGTTTAGGGGGCGATCATGGGGGTTCCGTGTGGATACATGGGCAAGCTGCTGTTCGTCGATCTCTCGTCTGGCCGAACTTGGGAGGAAGATCTGACCGAGTCCATCGCGCGGAGCTTCGTGGGCGGCTATGGCGTAGGGGCCCGGATCATCATGGAGCGCATGCCCTCTGGGGTGGATCCGCTCGGACCGGAGAACATCTTCGGCATCGGGACGGGGCCGCTGACGTTGTCTGGAGCGGTCTCCACCTGTCGCTTTTCTACTATGGGCAAGTCGCCTCTTACTGGATACTGGGGCGATGCCAATTGTGGCGGGGACTTCGCGAACGCCCTGAAGGCATCCGGCTATGACCTGGTGTTTTTCCTGGGCCGCGCGGACCACCCGGTGTACCTGTTGATCGAACAAGGCAGGCCTGAGCTCCGAGACGCTCGTCATCTGTGGGGAAAGGACACCACGGTGGTCGAGAAGATGATACGGGACGAAAACCACAACCAGGCTCTCCGAGTGGCAGTGATCGGTCCCGCCGGCGAGAAGAAAGCGCGCATCGCCGCGGTCATCAACGATCGAGGTCGTGCGGCTGCTCGCTCCGGTCTGGGAGCGGTCATGGGAGCCAAGAATCTTAAGGCGGTCGCTTGCGCGGGAACTTTACGTCCCCAGGTCTATGACCGGGCCAGATTGCGCGATCTCATGCGGGCCACCCTGCGCCAGGCCAGAGAGCACCCGTCGGGCATGTTCTATGGCCTGAGCCACGGGGGCACGCCGGGCGCCATGCCCATGCATATGGCCGATCATGACGTGCCCATCAAGAACTGGCGCGGCAACAACATCGAGGATTTTCCAGAGGGCAAATGGAGCTCGGTATCCTGGGAGGGCATGGTCCAGTATGTGACGGAGCCCTATGCCTGCACTGGGTGCCCTATCCGCTGTGGTTCCTTGGTCACTGTCGACGCCGGCCGGTATCCGGTCAAGAATGTGCACAAGCCCGAATACGAGACCTTGGCTGCCTTCGGTCCCCTGTGCCTGAATGACGACATGCAGGCTCTTATCTACGCCAACGAGCTTTGCAACCGCTACGGGCTCGACACCATCTCGGCCGGCGCCACGATCGCCTTTGCTGTGGAGTGCTACGAAAACGGGATTCTCACCCGCGCCGACGCCGATGGCTTGGAGCTCACCTGGGGTAATGCCGACGCTCATGTGGCTCTACTCGAGAAAATGTGCCGCCGGGAGGGGCTGGGTGACCTGCTGGCTGACGGCGCCAAGTGGGCGGCAGAAGCCATCGGCGGAGGCGCGGAGGCTTTCGCTATGCACGTCGGAGGGGAGATGATCCCCATGCACGACCCCCGCTGCTACCCTGGGTGGGGAGCCACCTATGTGTCCGACCCGACTCCAGCCCGACACACACGCGGGGGGACGGCCTTCGCCGAACACGGTGGAGTGAACGAGACAGCCTACGCCGGCATGGGCATTCCATTCCGTTTGGACCGGTATGACCCCACCGGAAAGGGAGTGCATCACGCTAAGCTGGCCGGGTGGCAGCACTGGGTGAACAACTCGGGTAGCTGCCTCTTTGCCATTGACAGCATGCCCCTGGATTTCGTGGCCTGCATGCAGGCGGTGACCGGGTGGGACCTTGACTACGACGAAATCGTAGCGACCGGCATGCGTATCACTACTCTGCTCCATGCCTTCAATCTGCGTGAAGGGTTCAAGCCCAGCGACTTCCGGCTGCCGGACCGGGCTCGCGGTAATCCACCATTGCGGGCGGGGGCGCTGGCAGGGGTGACGGTTGACACCGAAGAACTCAAGCGGCAGTTCTACGAGGCCATGGGCTTCGATCCTGTGACCGGGGCCATCGCTCCTGAACGTCTCCGGCGACTAGGCCTCGCGGACCTTGTGCGGGCAGAATGGCAGCCGGGAGGAGAGGGGGGCCGATGACGTTGTTGAGAAACAAAGTGGCAGTTGTCACCGGCGCTGCCAAAGGCATGGGACGCGGCATCGCTCTGACGTTTGCGGGCGAGGGTGCACGTCTGGTCTTGTGTGACATCGATTTGCAGGGAGCTCAGACGGTAGCCGCGGAGATCAGTACGGCTGGCGGCGAGGCTCTGCCCGTCCACATGGACATCACCGCTTCGGGAGAGATCGAGAAGATGGTGAAGGAGACCCTCGATCGGTTCGGGACCATCGACATCTTGGTCAACTGTGCGGGCGGGGTGCCTGGAACGCATGGTGCGGGCAGTAGCGACACCATCACTGAAGAGGAATGGGACCGCATTGTGGATCTAAATCTCAAGGGCCCGTTCTTGGTAACCAAGGCAGTCCTGCCAATACTTAAGGCCAAACGCGCGGGCAAGATCGTCTTCATCTCTTCGATGGGAGCGGTCTCGCCGGTGGTCTCGGTACTGCATTACCATGCCGCCAAGGCCGGGGTGATCGGGCTTGCCCTCAATCTGGCTTTCGAACTGGCTCCCCTTGGTATCTGCGTGAATACCGTGGTCCCGGGGCCGGTGGAGACCCCCTTCTGGGATGCGCTCATGCCGCCGGGACCAGAGAGAGACGCCTTCTTCGCCGCGGTTGCCAAACAGGAAGTGCCGCTCGGGCGTGTCGGACAACCCAGGGACATCGCCGGGGCTTGTCTGTTCTTCGCCTCGGAGCTATCCGACTATGTGACGGGGCAGACTCTATGCGTGGCGGGTGGACAGCCCCTGCTGTCCCAGCAGGCCACCTTCAACATCGAAGGCTATCTGCGGGAACGCGGCATTCTGGGAGGGGCGTCATGAGGGGTCTTCGGGGCAAGGTGGCTATAGTGACCGGGGCAGCCGCCAAGCGCAGCATGGGGAGGGCGATCGCTGTGCAGCTGGCCAGGGAGGGAGCGCAAGTGGTGATCGTCGACCGACTGGCTGCTCCCCAGAGTATCTGGCCTGGCGACGAGGGCTGGCGAGGGCTGGAGGCGGTGCTGGAGGAAATAGCTGGCTGTGGTGGCGAGGGCCTTGCCCTCACCGGTGACGTCAGCGTGGCCAGCGACGTCCAGGCCATGGTGGACGCCACCCTGGCCCGTTTCGGGAAGATCGATATCCTGGTTCATTGTGTAGGCATCCGTGGCCCGGTCCCCGTGCCTGTGGTGGAGCTCGACGAGAGCACCTGGCGTCTGCTGCTCGACGTCAATTTGACCGGAGCCTTCCTGGTGGCTAAGGCCGTGGCCAAGGCCATGTTGGCCGATCCCGAGGGGACGGCGGGCAAGAAGATCGTTTTTATCGGTTCGCTGGCAGGAGTCTCCCCTTACCCGGGTGGCGCTGCGTATGCTGCTTCTAAGCACGGCCTTCTGGGTCTGATGAAGACCCTGGCGAGGGAGCTCGCCCCCTATGGGGTCAACGTGAATGCCATCAATCCGGGTGCTTTCGAGACCAATTTCCGAGACGAGAGCGTGCTCAAGCAGGCCGAGGCCCGGGGGATTAGTGTGGAAGAAGCTCTGAGGATGCCGCCCACGGGGCCCACCGGCCAAGCTGGGCCGCCCCCCATTCCCTTAGGGCGGCTAGGACAGCCGGAAGACGTAGCGGCCTTGGTGTCTTTCTTGGTGTCGGAGCGGGCCAGTTATCTCACGGGAGAGGCCATCAACCTCTCGGGGGGCGCCGCCTGAAGCTGTGGACAGAGGTATGAGAGCAGAAAGGACATGGCGATGTCGGGATCTATGCCCTACACGTTGCGCATCCTGCGTGTGGATCTGACTTCTGGTTCCGTTACCGAGGAGCTGATCGATGGAGGAACCACGGAGAAGTATGTGGGGGGCACCGGCCTAGCCACCAAGTACCTCTGGGAGGAGGTTCCGGCGGGAGTGGGGTGGGCCGATCCAGAGAACCGGTTGACTTTTTTCACCGGGCCACTGGCCGGGACCCGCGTCTCGGGCTCGGGGACTTTCTCAGTCACCACCAAGGGGGCCTGCACCGAGATGTGTGGCACCTCCCAAGCCAACGGTTTCCTAGGGGCCTTCCTGCGCTTCAACGGGATTGACGGAGTCATCGTACAAGGGAAGGCTGAGCGGTGGACCCGTCTGCATGTGGAAGACGGGACTGTCCGGCTTTGCGACGCCGAGTCTCTGGTGGGCAAGGATACCTGGGAGACAGAGGATGCTGTCAAGGCAGAAGTGGGAACCAGATGCAGCGTGTTCAGCATAGGTCCCGCTGGCGAGAACCTGGTGCGCTTCTCTTCCATCGTAGGTGACCGGGGCCACGTGGCCGCTCACAACGGGGTCGGGGCAGTCATGGGCTCCAAGAAGCTCAAGTGCGTCTCGGTGGTCAAGGGCAGCCAGAGGCCGCGGATACACGATCCCGAGCGACTGGCTGCTAGTGCTAAACGGCTCGCCCAAGTGTCCAAGGAGGTCGATCCGCCGTTCGTCAAGTGGGGCACTAATGCTGGTTTCGCGCCCCTCTCGGCCATGGGGGCCGTCCCCATCCGCAACTATCAGACCAATGTCTTTCCCCAGCCCAACAGATACGTACCCGAGTATCTGCGCACCCACTTCAAGGCTCGACCGCTCGCATGCTGGGCCTGCGTCATCGCCCACTGTCACTTGATGGAGGTCACGGAAGGCGCCTACGCAGGATTCAAGGGCGAAGAGCCCGAGTATGAGGGCATGGCAGGGATGGGTCCGCTTCTTGGTATCACCGATCCGGGGGCCACGGTCATGCTCTGCAACCTGGTGGACCGACTAGGCTTTGACGTGAACGAGGCCGGCTATATGGTGGCCTGGCTGATGGAGTGCTACGAGAAGGGCCTAGTCACCCAGGTTGAACTAGACGGCCTGGAGCTGCGCTGGGGAGATGCCGAAGCGGCGGCGGCTCTGCTCCGCAAGATCGCTCACCGCGAAGGTTGTGGGGACTTCTTTGCGGAAGGAGTGAAACGTGCTGCCGAAAGACTGGGGGGCGAGGCCCAAGACTGCGCCGTGTATACGCTTAAAGGCGCTACCCCGCGGGGGCATGACCATCGGGGCCACTGGCAGGAGTTCATCGACACCTGTCTCTCCAATACCGGCACGGTGGAATCGGGTGGACACTTGTTCACCCCTCCCAACCTGGGGTTGGAGCGACCCAAGGATCGTTTCGATCCCCTGGCCATGTCCACCCAGAACGCTGCTTTGAACGGAGGCCGCAATCTGGAGGACTCCTTGGGCATCTGCCGCCTGTGCACGCCCAATCTGGCGCTCACCCTCGACTGCTTGAACGCAGTGACCGGCTGGGAGTGGGACGTGCCGGAAGCGAGGCATTTTGGACTGCGGATTGTCAATCTCATGCGGATGTTCAATGTGCGCCATGGACTGACCAAAGAGATGGAGGCCCCTTCGGTCCGCTATGCCTCCACGCCGGTCGACGGGCCTGCCGCCGGCATCGGCATCGCGCCTCACTGGGACGCCATCCGTGAGAACTACTATGCCCAGATGGGCTGGGATGTCGCCACCGGGCGGCCCCTCCCGGAGACTTTGCAGCGCTATGGGTTGGAGTTCACGCTGACGGAGCGGAAAAGATGAGAGGTCGTGGCAGGCGCCGGTAGCTAGGCAGATGGGCCAGAAGTGTGCTCCAGGACAGACAATGCGGCGGACGAGCCTCAACCGCCTGATATGAACGGGATGATACGGATATGGTCTCCTGGCTTCAGCTGGTAGTCGGGCCGGGCGTGGACGCCGTTAACGATGACAGCCTCGGTGTCAGCGGGCAGAGCAAGGAGATCCATCAGCTGGCCCAAGGTAGTACCTGCCGTGACGGGCACACTCTGTGGACCTTCTCCCACGCGAGAAGGGAACCGTTCGACGATGACCGTCAGTGTTTCCCAAGTAGTCACGGAATTGGTGTAATAGGTCAGGTCCTGCGGACCTGGCGACCGACTGTGCCAGTTTAACCCAGAGGGGATGAGGGTTGGGGAGTGCCGTGGCGGCGGTAGTGGAGAAGAAAATAGTCTGTTGGGCTTCCCCGGGCTGCATACACCAGTGTGGGCTTATTGCCACAGTGAGGGACGGTAGGCTCGCCGGGCTGCGAGGCAATCCCGACTACCCCACACCTAACCGCGGCTGCCGGGACCGTATGCCGCACCATATCAAGTGGCTCTACAGCCCCGAGCAGTTGCACTATCCCCTCAAGCGGGTGGGGGAGCGGGGCGAGAATCAGTGGCTGCGCCTCACCTGGGAGGAGGCTCTTGATGAGATCGCAGCGAAGCTCGCCGAGCTGAAGGCCGAATACGGGGCGGAAACCTTGGCGTTGCACGAAGGCACGTACCGGAGTGATCTCTATCCTTTGCGGACACGCTTCCTGAACTTGTTCGGAAATCCTTCCAACATCGGCTGCGCCGGCACCATCTGCCGCTGCAACACCATCGCCCTCAACTATGCTCTGGTAGGCTGCGCGAATGCGCGTCCCAACCTGGACCACATGCGCTGCGTGGTCCTCCATGGCTGCAATCTCCCCCATACGGCTCCTCTGGACTGGGAGCGGCTCAAGCGGCGTCTTGTGGCCAAGGAGACCAGGCTCATCGTGATCGATCCCCGTAAGACCGAGGCTGGTCGGTACGCCGACCTATGGCTCCAACTCCGACCGGGGACCGATGCCGCCCTGCTGCTCGCCTGGATCAACGTGATCATTTCCGAGGGACTGTATGACCGCGATTTTGTGGAAGAGTGGACCTTCGGCTTCGAACAGTTGCGAAAGCGCGTGGCGGAATACTCGCCGGAAAGGGTGGCCGAAATCACTTGGGTTCCGGCCGAGCTCATTCGGGAGTCGGCTCGGCTCTACGCCGGGTCCAAGCCAGCTGGCTTTCATTGGGGTTCGGCTACCGACATGTTGGGTCGTAACTCCAGCCGCGTCGAGCACGCGCGCATCTGTTTGCGGGCGCTCACAGGCAACCTGGCTGAGGGCGGCGGGGAGATGGTGGTGGGGCCGGGTCCGCTTCTCGGCGGCAAGATGGGAATCCGCGACTCCATGCTGGTCTTGCCGCAGATGGTCCACCCGGAGCAGCGCCGCAAGCAGCTTGGCTCAGACCGCTTCCGGCTGATGGGTTGGCCCGGCTACGAAGCCATGGCGCGTTATCACGAGGCGACTTACGGCGTGCCGTTCCCTACGGCTGCCCACAACTTCGTAGCCGTGCAGCCACTCATTTGGAAGGCGGTACTCCAAGAGGAGCCCTACCCTGTCAAAGCCATGATCACCTGGGGCAGCAATGTGCTGCTCAACGGGGGTGAGGTCAAGACCATCTACCACGCCCTGAAGAGTCCCCGGCTGGAGCTCCACGTGGTTCTTGACCACTTCCTGACCCCCACTGCCTTGCTCGCCGACTATGTACTGCCGGTTGCTAGCAAGCTGGAAAAACCCATGTGTGCCACCCATGAAGACTTCTCTCCCACCATCGCCTGCGGAGAGGCGGCGGTGGCGCCTCTCGGCGAACGACGCAGCGACTTCTACTTCTGGAAGGGTTTGGCTGAACGGCTGGGTTTCGGCGAGTACTTTCCCTGGGCGACTGAAGAGGAACTGGCCGACTTCCGCTTGGCTCCGCTGGGGCTTACTTTCAAGGAAGTGGCTACGGAGAGGTACATCGTGCGCAGCGAGCGGCCCTGGACCTACGCCACTATGAATCCGCGTACGGGCGAGCTCACCGGCTTTGCCACTCCCTCGGGAAAAGTGGAGTTGTACTCTCAGGTGCTCGCTCAGCTGGGCTACGATCCCCTGCCCTACTACGAAGAGCCGCCCGAGAGTCCCTTCACTGCTCCCGAAGTGGCCGAGGAGTATCCATACATTCTCATCACAGGGGGGAACTTCCGGCCGATGTTCCACTCGGAGAACCGCCACTTCGGCATGGGGACCCGCGAGCAACACCCTGACCCAGTGATGGACATCCATCCACAGACGGCGCGAGCCATCGCGGTCAGGGAGGGGGACTGGGTATACGTGGAGACGCGCCGGGGGGTCATCCGGCAGCGGGCTCATCTTACCGACGAGATCCATCCGCAAGTGGTCAACGTACAAAGTCATTGGTGGTTTCCGGAGAGGCCCGCCCGGGAGCCTTGGCTACATGGTCTCTGGGAGGCCAATGCTAATGTGTTGACCTGGGCGTCGGACCCAGAGACCTTTGACCCGGTCACCGGAGGGTGGCCGCTGAGGGCGCTGTTATGCAAGCTCTACAAGGAGAAAGGAACAAGATGAACGGCGACGCTCGCGATCCCATGTTTGCAGACTGGGAGAAGCTCGACTGGAAACAAAAGCGAGAGAGGCGCTTCCAGCGGTGGTTAGAAGCGCCTGGGATCGAGTTCCAGAGCGAGAAGGCCAGGCAGGATTACCGCGAGCGTGCGCAGCTCCTCATAGACGCTCTCACCTTGAAGAAACCGTCCCGCGTGCCGGTCACGACCTCGGTCGGCTTCTATGTGGGCAAACACAGCGGTCTTACCAAGAAGGAGACCATGTATGACTACGAGAAGGCGGCGGCCGCTCTGATCAAGTATCACGAGGACTTCCAGCCCGACTTCCAGGCGGCTTCGGTGGCCCCGGCTCGGGTCTTCGAACTACTTGAGCTTGAGTTGGTCGACTGGCCGGGCCGGGGCCTCTCCGAAGATACCCCGTGGCAGTATCGGGAAGCCGAATACATGAGGGAGGATGAATACGACGCTTTCCTCGCGGATCCCGAAGTGTACTTCCGGCGCTACCTGTTGCCGCGCTTCGGCGGAGCGTTCAGCGGGCTGGCCGTCTTTCCGCCCCTCACCGACATGATGGAAGCCACCACCATGCTTTTCGCACTGCCAGCCTTCGCCGATCCTGTGGTAATGACAGCTATGGAGAAGTTAGCGGCAGCGGCACGGGAGTGCCTGACCTACTTGATGACGGTGGGCAAAGCCGGGGTAGATGCGGCGGCCAGACTGGGCATACCGTCCTCTTTCGCCGGCATAGCCAAGGCCCCCTACGACGTCCTGGCCGATACCTTGCGCGGAACCAGGGGGATCATGATCGACCGCTTCCGGCGCCCGGAGAAGATTCTGGCGGCGTGCGAGCGCCTGGTTCCCATCGTGGTGGAGTGGGGTGTCCGGCAGGCCTCGCGAGCGGGGGGTCCGCTGATGGTGTTCGTGTTGCACAAGGGAGCGGATGCCTTCATGTCAGATGCCGATTTCCGCACCTTTTACTGGCCCACGCTGAAGGCGGTCATGAAGGGCCTCATCGAGGAGGGTATCGTGCCTGCCATGTTCGCCGAGGGGGGCTATAACAGGCGCCTAGACGTGATAGCCGATTCCGATCTCCCGGCAGGTAGCGTCCTCTGGATGTTCGACCAGACGGACATGGTCGCCGCCAAGCAGGCGCTGGGCGGATACGCCGCTATCGCGGGGAATGTCCCTACGGCCCTTCTGGCGCTGAGTACACCGGCTGAGGTCGAGAGATATGTGAACGACCTGCTCGATGCCTGTGCCCGGGATGGCGGTTTCGTGCTCCAGAACGGAGCCGTGTTGGATGACGCCAAAGCGGAATGCGTGAAGGCCATGATCGAGGCCGGACGGGCTTGGCGAGGCTAGGTCCTGGGGCCCGGGGAGGCGGGGAAGAGCGTGTATCAGTGTAAGTACCCACATCTTTTCAGCCCCATCCGATTGGCTGGTCGGTGGTTTCGCAACCGCTTGTTCGCCGCCCCCATGGGTTACGAGTACCTGACGTCCCGCAACTACCCGTTAGAGGAGACCGTCGCTTTCTTTGAGCGGCGAGCGGTCGGAGGCGCGGCCGCGGTGAGTTATGGTTCCGGTGCCGTCGACAGCAGGCGGGGGGTCATCGGTCTCAGCAATCCCCACCTGGACGATCCTACGGCTCTGCCTGCGCTTCATCGACTGGCTTCGGCCATCAACCGGCACGGGGCGGTGGCTGCCATCGAGCTGCAGCACACCGGGGCCAACTCCTACATCTGCGCGGCCCGCGGCGAGCAGATCTATGGTGCGGTAGATGGCGAGAACGCCCTGGGGCAGTTCGTTCCGGCCATGCCGGAAGAGGTCATTCTGGAGACCATCGAGGCCTTCGCCGATGCGGCTGCTTTTGCCAAGTTCTGCGGGTTTGGTCTGGTGACGGTCCACGCTGGGCACGGTTGGCTCCTCCACCAGTTTCTTGATCCCACGGTGAACAAGCGCAAAGACCGTTGGGGTGGCAGTCTGGAGAACCGTTGCCGGTTCTTGCTCGCGGTGGTGGAGAGGATCAAGCAGAAGTGCGGACGGGATTTTCCGGTAGATGTGCGGATCAGCGGCGCTTCCTGCTACGAGGGTGGCTATGACCTCGACGAGGGCGTCCGGATCGCAAAGCAGCTGGACGGGAAGGTGGACCTGATCCACGTCTCCGCTGGCAGCCACGAAGTGCCGGAAGTGTTCACAGTCACCCATCCCAGCATGTTTCTACCCGAGGGGGCCAACGTGCACTTGGCCGCCGAGATCAAGAAGCACGTGCGTACGCCGGTGGCGGCCGTAGGCGCTTTGGCCGACCCCGACTTCATGGAAGAGATCCTGGCCTCGGGTAAAGCGGATGTCGTCCAGGTGGCTCGTGGTCTCCTGGCCGACCCCGACCTGCCCAAGAAGGCCCGGGCCGGGCTGCGGGAAGACATCCGGCCGTGCCTGCGCTGCTTCGAGTGTTTCGCCGGGATCACGACCAAGCGCCAGTACCGCTGCGCTGTCAATCCCGAGATCGGCTTCGAACAAGAGAGCCTGGTTGCTCGGCCACCAGCACGGCGTAAGACAGTGCTGGTAGCGGGCGGTGGGGTTGCCGGTATGCAAGCGGCCCTGACCGCAGCCGAGCGGGGCCATCGGGTGGTCTTGTTGGAGAAAAGGGACCGGCTTGGCGGAGTTCTCCTCTGCGAAGAGCGTGTTCCCTTCAAACGTCTTCTCGGGCAATACTTGGCATACCAGGTTCGCCAGGTGACCAACAACGGCGTAGAGGTCAAGTTAGGCACTCCGGCCGACCCGGAACTGGCTCGTTCTCTTGAGCCCGAGGTTATCATCGCTGCCGTTGGGTCGCGAGCCGCTGTGCCCTCGATACCGGGGATAGGGGATCCTCGGGTCTTGGGAGCCGAGCAAGCCTATCTCGAAGCGGAGAGGACGGGTCGGAGGGTGGTGGTCCTTGGGGGCGGATTGGTCGGCATCGAGCTCGCCGTGTACCTCGCGAGCCTGGGCAGACAGGTGACCATCATGGAGATGCAGGAGATCCTGAGCGACGGAGGCAATCCCGTCCACGGTCTCGCCCTCATGAAGGAGATCCGGCGGTACGGCATCGAAGTGGTGACCGCCACCCGGGCCGTGGAAATCACCGACGAAGGGGTGGTCGGGCAGTATGTCGGTTCTGCCCTCACCCTTCCTCGCAGTCCTACCGTGGAGGCGGCGGTGCTGCAGTCCAGCAGCTTCCGATGCGTGGTGAAAAGCGACAGCGAAGTGGGCAGTCGGCGGGTCTTTCCGGCCGATACCGTGGTGTACGCCACTGGTCGGGAACCTTGTCGAGAGGAGGTCGAGCCTCTGCGCTTCTGCGCGCCGGAGTTTTACGAGATCGGCGACTGTTGGTGCCCACGGAACATCCAGGAGGCCACGCGTATGGCCCATGCCGTGGCCAGGGACCTGTGAAGACGTCCAGGTCCTAGGAGAGGCGATGGTTCTTGGTTAGAGCCCGGGGTGGCAGCTCGAAGAGAGACCTCTAGCGAAGAAGGCGCAAGGGTGGGCTCACTCCCCGTTGACTCACCCTTGGGAGCCGAGAGGCCATTCGGCTACTCCTGCTAAGAGGAACAGGCCTACAAACACTGGTTGGTGCCATAGATAGACCAGCAGGGTGTTCTGGCCTAGGTAGCGGGCGACCTGTAATAGGCGGGCGGTCTCCCAGGCAGGCAGGTCGAGGCGTCTCCTGCCTCCGGGGAACAGTAAGTTGCCCAGGAAGAGGCCAAGCAGGATGGGGCCGAGCATGGGGAGCAACGGCGCTTGGTCCACGCCGGCACCCATCACGGGTACCAGCCACACCAGCCAGGGCCCTTCGCGATCCAGTGTATCCAGGTAGATCCCCAGCCCAAGGACGGCCAGCCCCAACGCCAAGTTGAGCCAGCGATACCGGGCGAGCGGATAGGCCAAGACTGCCGAGACGCCGATCAAGTGCAGTATGCCGAAGCGGACGTATCGCTCGGGACCAAAGACCAGGTACGTCACCAGGCTTATCACCATAGCCCAGGCCAGCAATGCCGCGCCTCTCCCAAGCTGTCGGGCCCAACCTGTGGATACGGAGGGGTAGGTTGGCCTTCCTCCTCCCCGGGTGCGGCTGAGCGAGAGCGAGACTCCCGCCAGGAAGGTGAAGAGACCAGCGGTAGCCATCTGCCAGTAGGACCAGAAACCGGAATGGACCGACAGCTCATAGCCCGCGAGATCCTCGAGGTTCCAAGCGAAGTGGTAGACCAGCATCATGCCCAGGGCCAGCGCGCGACACGCATCCACCTCCCACAAGCGGGTCTGTTCCACATGTCGCCTGGGGAGTATCCCAGCGACAAAGTTGCGCACGAAGGAGGTCGCAAATAGATCTCGCTGAGCAACCATATGGACTGAGTCCGACAACTGCTTCCTTTGCGAGAGGGGGTCAAGTGTTGGTTAGCCCGGGGCCTGCCGTAATGATTCCCTCTGCCCGTATTCTAAACGCATGCCGCCGTATTCGGGCCGCCGATGGCTGCCGCGGTCGGGCTGCCGTCGGCGGCCGTCGCAGTCTGACTCTGGCCGACTATGGTCGTGGTGGGCGCTCCGCAATCGGCCAGAGCGAGTGGCTCGGGCGGGGCTCGGCCGGGAGCAACGGTAGGGGTATACTCAACATAGGGGAAGCCAGGGAGGTCGGGGGCTCGGTCATGGCATGGCCTTTCCTGAGTGGTCATCGGCGTTCGGGACTTGGACAGGTCCTGCTGGGGGCCTCTTTGGCTTTCCTGGCCGCTTTGGCGGTGCCCGCTTGTGCGGGCGGCGAAGAGGTCAGCTCTCGCACTCCAGACCAAGGTTCTTCTGGCGGGACTTCCGCCAGCTTCCCCCGGGCCCCAGGTACTACTACTTCGAATCCAGGCTTCGCGCGGGGCACGGTGACCCCGCTGCCATCGCCGCGTCTTCGCGGTGAGATGTCCCTTGAAGAGGCGATACAGCGTCGGCGCTCGGTCCGCGACTACACCGGGGAGCCGCTTCTGCTATCCGAGGTCGGTCAGTTGCTTTGGGCGGCGCAGGGGGTGACTTCGGAATGGGGAGGGCGGGCGGCACCCTCTGCGGGCGGCACCTATCCGCTCGAGCTCTACGTGGTGGTGGGTGAGGTGGCGGGCGAAGGGGGAGGCCTTGCGCCTGGCGTCTACCGTTACCGGCCTGGCACACACGACCTGGTGGCCTGGGTGGAGGGTGATAGGCGGGCCGCTCTGGCCGCCGCCTCTCTTAACCAGGCTTGGGTCCGGGAGGCCGCGATCGACGTCGTCGTGGCAGCGGTTTTCGCAAGGACGACCCGGACCTATGGCGAGCGGGGCGTCCGGTACGTGCATCTGGAGGCCGGACATGCAGCCCAGAACCTGAGCCTTCAGGCGGTGGGTCTGGGCTTGGGAACGGTGGTGGTAGGCGCTTTTTACGATGTGGATGTGCAGGAAGTGCTTGAGCTACCTGCCGATCACGAACCCCTGTATGTGATACCGGTGGGTCGACCTGCCCCGTTGACATAGGCCGCTGACATAGGCCGCTGACATAGGTGTCAGTCGGAGCTACCTGGTAGTGGTGACCCATAGAGTCG
>FWPV01006088.1_pt1 | contig 23435 bp, 18 predicted proteins | sample 2228371 | NCBI WGS metagenome assembly FWPV01 (sample SAMEA103939776, study PRJEB20133) | metagenome | reverse complement strand
GCCATCCCGGTCATCGCCGTCGTCAACGGCTTCGCTCTGGGCGGCGGTTGCGAAATCGCCATGAGCTGCGATTTCATTTATGCTTCCGACAAGGCCAAATTCGGTCAGCCGGAAATCAATCTGGGCATCATTCCCGGTTTTGGCGGGACTCAACGACTGGCCCGGTTGGTGGGCAGAGCAAAAGCCAAGGAGCTCTGCATGACCGCTGAAATGATTGACGCCCAACAGGCGAAGGATCTCGGCCTGGTGGCGAAAGTATTTCCGGCGGAGCAATTGATGGCGGAAGCCGGGAAAGTGGCCGCCGCCCTGGCGGCCAAAGGACCGGTTGCCCTGCGCGCCATCAAGCAGGTCATTGATCGCGGCTGCGATGTGGACTTGAAAAGCGGCTGCGCCCTGGAGGCAGAGTCGTTTGCGGTCTGTTTTGCCAGTCAGGATGCCGGAGAAGGTGTGGCTGCGTTCCTGGAAAAGCGCAAGCCGAACTTTCAAGGGACTCTCACGAACTAACCTTTTCCAATGATATTTTTCCCCGGCGTTTCGCCAAGGAGGAGCACCGATGAATTTTGAACTCACCGAAGAACAAAAGATGATTCAGGACATGGCCAGAAAGTTCGCCGAACGTGAAATCAAGCCCGTCGCTGCAGAGTTTGATCGAACCCACGATCATCCCAAGGACATCGTGGCCAAGATGGGCGAACTGGGCCTGATGGGGGTGACGGTCTCGGAAGAGTATGGCGGGGCAGGCATGGACTATATCTGCTATGTCCTTTCCATGATCGAAATCTCCAAGGCATGTGCGTCCTGCGGCGTCATCATGAGTGTCTGCAACAGCCTCTACAATTTCCCCGTATACGCCTACGGCACCGAAGAACAAAAGCACAAGTATTTGCAGCCCGTCGCCAGCGGACAGGCAATTGGCTGCTATGGGCTGACGGAATCGGGGGCCGGCTCCGATCCCGCCAAGATGCGAACCATGGCGGTGCTGGAAGGGGATCAGTGGGTCATCAACGGCGAAAAGAAATTCATTACCAACGGAAATGTGGCCGATTACTGCGTGCTCGCGGCAGTCACGGATCGAGAAGCCGGCTACAAGGGCATCAGTTCCTTTATCGTTGACTTGAGGAATACTCCCGGCTTCAAGGTGGGAACGGTCGAAGAAAAGCTCGGCATCAACGCCTCCGGCACCGCCGAACTGATTTTTGAAGATGCCAGACTCCCCAAGGAAAACCTGCTTGGCAAACCCGGTGAGGGCTTCAAACAGATGCTCACCACGCTGGACGGCGGCCGCATCGGCATAGCATCCCAGGCCATCGGCATCGGCCGAGCGGTTTTGGAAGAAGCGGTCGAGTACAGCAAAACCCGCGAACAGTTCGGTCGACCGATCTCGTCTTTTCAAGCGATTCAATGGAAGCTTTCCGACATAGCCACCCAGCTCGATGCCGCTGAATTGCTCACCCTGCGTGCGGCGTGGCTGGAACAGAACGGCAAAGGCTATGAAAAGGAGGCTGCCATGGCCAAGCTGTTCGCTTCGGACACGGCCATGTGGGCGGCGGTCGAAGGGGTCCAGGTGCTTGGCGGGTACGGTTATTGCAAAGACTACCCCATGGAAAGACACATGCGCGATGCCAAGATCACCCAAATCTATGAGGGCACCAACGAAATCATGCGCCTGGTCATCGCCAGAAACCTGTTGAAGCAGCGTTGATTGCTGCCTCTCCAACAGATTATTGTGCCCATAAATCAAAAACCCTGAGCTGCGCGAGCTCAGGGTTTTTTTGTCGAGTCGACTCAGGCTTTGCAGGCAACCAGCAACCACCCCCATTGCCTGTGATGATCGCATTCATGGTGTTGTCCTCATTTTATTCTTCTGTGGGGTGTCTCCATAGTTCGGAAGACAGGAAGAATAACTATGCGGACCGCATTATTCTGCGTTCCCGCCGCTGGATCCGTTTGATGGCTTTTTTCTTTTTGATCCGGCGACGTTCGCCTTTGGTCAGATAGTAGTTATGGCGACGCAAGACGGGTTGAACGTTTTTCTGAAAATCTTTGCGGAGTTTGCGGATTTTCTTTTCAATGTTTTCCCTGGTTTCGACCTCCGTCATTCAGTTTTTCACCTACCTTTCGCAATAAAAGGGCTCATTTCCTTACACTTTCATTGAAGACTACCCGCCCGGCCTCGGCCAAACGGGAGTTGACGCGGGATTCTTGCTGGTTGCCTGACAAAACCCATCAAAATATTTTAAACCACCGGTATCCTCCTAGCAACACAAAATTTGCCTTTCACGCGCAATTGCCATCTTCACCGTCCCGCACCCCCTCTCCAATTCCATCGTTCCAACCCGGTCGGTCACTGTCGCAAAAGGCATCACGAATCGTCACTGCCCCTTTCCGTCGAACTGCCGCAAGGCGGCACAATCCACCCGCTGGAGGCATTCCCGGTGCGCCGCGCCTTTCCCATCGACGCCGCGGCAAATGCTCCCGCAACCTTTCAGGTTTGCGCCTCGACGGTCACGTCATAATGGGAGAAATGCATGGTGAAGGTCGCCCTTCCCTGGGTGGAGGACCGCAGCGCCGTCGAGTATCCGAACATCTTCGACAATGGAACCACGGCCCGCACCACCTGAACCGCCTTGCGCACGGCAATGTTTTCCACTCTTCCCTTGCGAAAATTGAGGTCGCCCAGGGCCTCTCCCAGGAATTCCTCGGGCACCAGTATTTCCACGGCCATGTAGGGTTCCAGCAAGATGGGAGCGGCTTGTTCACAGGCCGATCGAAAGGCCATTCCGGCTGCAACTTTGTAGGCCAGTTCGGTGGAAACGTTTTCCTGATATCCCCCACCCACGATGGTCACCTGCGTATCGACGATGGGATATCCCAGCACCGGTCCGCTGCTCAGAGCGTCCCGAATGCCTTCCTCCACTGCCTGATGGAACAACTCAGGGATAGAATGGTCGCGCACCCTGTTTTCGATCGTGTTGCCCTGGCCGCGAGGTCGGGGCCCAACGTGCAATTCGACCATGGCATATTGCCTGCTTCCGGCAATTTCCCGGTCGAACACTCCTTGCGCCCGCGCTTCCCGGGCAATGGTTTCACGGTAGACCACCTGTGGCTTCCCGGCATTGACACCAATATGATAATCCCTTTCCAACCGGGTGAGGATCACTTCCAGGTGCAATTCCCCCATCCCGCTGATGATGGTCTGGCCGGTGTCCGGGTCTTCCCGAAATCTAAAGGTCGGGTCCTCCTCCGAGAGTCTGCCGAGGGCGTCCATTAATTTTTCCTGATCCGCCCGGGTTTTCGCTTCCACCGCAACGGAGATCACCGATTCATAGATATCCATTGGCTCGAGGATAACCGGATGATTTGCGTCGCACAGGGTGTCCCCCGTTGTGGCTGACTTCAGCCCCATCACCGCCACGATGTTGCCCGCCGTCGCACTGTCCAGGCGATTGCGTTTGTTGGCGTGCATTTCAAATATACGTGAGACCTTCTCCTTCACGCCTTTGATGCTGTTGAACACATCTTTGCCCACTTCCAACTTGCCGGAGTAAACCCGCACATAGGTCAGCTTGCGACCCTGATCCATGAATACCTTGAACGCCAATGCCGCCAACGGTTCCTTTGCGCTGCTGAGGCGTTTCTCCGGTTGCCGGGTTTGCGGATGGATACCCTCGATGGGCGGTACATCCAGCGGAGAAGGTAAAAAATCGACGATGGCATCCAGCAAAGGCTGGACGCCTTTGTTTTTCAGCGCGCTGCCACACAATACCGGCACTACTTTAAGTTGCAGGGTCAGGCGGCGAATGACCGGTATCGCATCGTCCGCACTGATCTCTTCTTCGTTCAGATAACGATCCATCAACTCATCGTCGAACTCGGCGATATGAGCGATCAACTGATCCCGGTGCTCTGCAGCCACGTCCCGGTACTCCGGTCTGATGTCTCTATGCTCATAGCTCGCCCCCAGGCTCTCGTCATGCCAATAGACTTCGCGCATGCCGAGCAGGTCGATCACCCCCTCGAATTCAGACTCCCGGCCAAGCGGCAGCTGCAGGATCAGGGGATCGGCCTTGAGCTTTTCCTGGATCTGCTCAACCACCATCGCAAAATCAGCTCCCAGGCGATCCATTTTGTTAACAAAGGCTATTTTAGGCACGCGGTACTTGTCGGCCTGATGCCAGACCGTCTCCGATTGCGGTTCAACGCCGTCAACACCGGAAAAAACGGCAATGGCTCCGTCCAGAACGCGCAGGGATCGCTCCACTTCAATGGTGAAATCCACATGCCCGGGCGTGTCTATGATGTGGATTTCGTGGTCTTTCCAGTTGCAGGTGGTGACCGCGGAGGTGATGGTGATGCCGCGTTCCTGCTCCTGCTCCATCCAGTCCATGACGGCCGTGCCGTCGTGCACTTCCCCCATTTTGTAGGAACGCCCGGTGTAGAACAAGATTCGTTCCGTCACGGTGGTCTTGCCAGCATCGATATGGGCAATGATCCCTAGATTGCGAATAATTTTAAGACGCCGATCGTCCGCCATGAAGAGACTCCAGTGACTTGATTCAACACCCGCTCACCCCCTCGGGAAGGTCAGCGGCTTGCGCCAAAATTGAGCGCCCGCGCTTTTCCGTCATTCCGGCCGATCCCGGAGAATAGCGGTTCCCTCAAAAGAACGAGTAACCTTAAGGGATTGCTCATCGAGTGTCAAGAAGCGGCCGAGTTCTGCCACGGACCCAACGGCAGCCGGCCAATGTGAAAAATCCGACAAATATGCGGATTGCTCGCAGAGCCGGGCAGACGCCTGGAAGCAGTTAAATTTCCACCGGTTTCTGCACATTGAAAAATCCTCTTTGCCAACTAATGCACATATATCTACAGATAAATGAGCAAATCCCGGAATTATTGCCTTCCATTTCCTCTTATTCTGGAAAAATTGTCGTAAAAAAGGCCAAACCTGGGTTGCCCATCGACGCGTCAGCCTGTTATGTGTCTCGTCGCTATCGATTGTGATGGTTGATGCGACTTATGGACGAGTGCATTTTCTTTGAAATCAACATTAAGGAGAACCAGTATGGCGCCTAATTTATTTTTTCCCGGGCACCAGCTGGGGGAAGCCACCGCCGGCTTTCAGCGCTTCTTGCTGAAGGCTGCCCTACTGCTTTGCTTTTTCCTCGCCTCTTGCTCCACCAACCTTAACGCTAAAACCAACCTCGCCAAAAATTCTTGGGGTAAACTCTCGGAAAGTTTTTTGGTCCACGAGAGACCCGTGCAGGGAGACACATGCATTGTGACTTCCCTGACACAACCCACCAAAGAACTCGAAGTAAAATCTTCCCTGGCTGGAAAATCGATCAACCGGGCAAACGTTGATGTGCCCAATCAACCTGCAGTCCAGAAGTATGTCCGCTTTTTTAAGGGCAAGGGCCGCATGACTTTTGTCGACGGCCTGGAACGCTCCTGGCTGCATCTGCCCATCATGGCAGAAATACTCGAGTCTCATGGTGTACCCGCCGAGCTCATTTATGTGGTCCTGGTGGAAAGCTCCTTTAAGAGTAAGGCGCTATCTCCGGGAGGTGCCGGCGGCTATTGGCAGCTCATACCCTCGACGGCTCGCGCCATGGGGCTTCGAGTAGACCGCTGGGTGGATGAACGGATGGATCCCATCAAATCCACCGAGGCTGCCGCCAAGTATCTGCGCCATTTATATGACCGCTACCATTCGTGGCCGCTGGCCCTGGCCGCCTACAATGCGGGCGATGGGCCGGTGTTGAAATCCATAAAGAAATGTCGCAGCAAGGACTTTTGGACTTTGAGCAAGTACGGAGCATTGCCCAAAATCACACGCGCCTACGTGCCCAAGATTCTGGCCGCCATCCAGATTGCGCGTGATTTGGAAAACAATGACTTCAAATCACCCCGCTATTTGCCGGTCTTTGACTTTGATTCGACGCTCGTCAAGTCTCCTTTGAAGCTCCAGCAAGTGGCCCAATGGGCCGATGTTCCCATCAAGCAACTGCGCACCCTGAACCCCTCGCTGCGCCGGGACAGCCTGCCGCCTAACAGGGGATTCACGCTGCGGCTGCCGCCCGGAACAAGGCACAAGTTTCTGCAGGCCTACGAGAGCTACCTGAACAGTTGACCGGAATGGTCAGCACAGGGGGTTGCAAAGCGCCGTCAGTCCATCTGGCGGCGCTTTTTTTCTGCCCGGCCGCTCACCTCCCCTACAGGGCGCTCGTCGACGCGACGATTTCCGCGGCTTTATCGCCCCCTGTTGTTGACACAACCGGCACAAACAACATATAGGTATTGGTGAACCCTCTGATACACAGTTTTGCGGAAAACTCCATGCGCACCTGCAGGGTTTTGATGTGTTTCCCAAAACGATACGCGAGAATCCGGCACCCATGAGACGCACCTTGAAAATCCTATGTTCCGTCGCCTGCCGATGGTTTGCTCTCCTGGCTCTATTGATCGGCACTCCTTTCCATGAAATCGCAACCGCGCAAACCGGGATACAATATGACGTGGTGATCCAGGGAGTTTCCGAGAGCTCTCTGGTGAAAGATTTGCAGTCCGTATCCGACACCTACGGCCTGAAAGAAAAGTTCCCGCCAACAATGCAGCTCCTGCGGTATCGGGCCGAGAAGGATACGGAAAAATTTACCAAGGTCCTGAGAGCGCAGGGATACTATGGTGAAAAGACGAGGGTTGCAATAGACGACAAGAGTCAACCTGTCCAGGTCGTCTTTAAGGTGGAGCCGGGCCCCCGTTACACTTTTAAGACGATCTCCACAAACGTAAAGGATAAGAGCAAGGATCTTGCCTTGCCGTCGCCGGCGGAGCTGGGTCTGATCTACGGTGAACCGGCCATGGCCAGGGCCGTTATCGACGCTCAGGGGACACTCCTTGGCAGAATCAAGGATCAGGGGTATCCCTTTCCCAAGATCCAGGAACAGCGCGTGGTGGTCGACCACAGGACCCGCCATGTCGATGTAACCTTTGACGTCGATCCCGGCCCGCCGGCACGCTTTGGCGCGACGCAGTTTTCCGGGCTTCAGTCGGTAAACGAAGAAGTTCTCTCCAGGAAGCTGCCCTGGAACAAAGGGGACAAATTCAATGCGTCTCTGCTGCCAAAGCTGCGCAACAACCTGACCGACACCAAGCTCTTTTCCATCGTGCGCATCGATTATGCCGAAGAGCTTGATAAGGACGGCTTGCTGCCCATCGCCGTCGAAGTGACCGAGAGAAAACATCGTTCAGTACGCGCGGGCGCAGCCTGGAGCAGCGATGAAGGCTTCGGGGGCAAGGTGACCTGGGAGCATCGAAACCTGGGGATCGTGGCATCGCAAATCAATCAGGCCTTGGAGGGCATCTTTGAAAGGCCCTATTTCTTCAGGGACGATCAGTCACTGGCGGTCAATTTTGCCATCTCCAATGAGACCACCGATGCCTATGACAGCCAAAACATCGGCAGCGCGCTGCTCATCAACCGGAAAATCAGGGAGAAGATGGAACTGGGCGCGGGACTGGGCTTCCGCGCATCCAAGGTCAAACAACAGGGGGAAACCGAGGAGTTCACCCTCTTCTACCTTCCCGCCCACTTTGCCTGGGATACGAGTGACAGCCTGCTCGACCCGACCCGCGGCGGGAAATTGAATGTTCGACTGGCCCCCTATTTCGATGCCACCGGCTCAGGTTCCAGCTTTACCAAAGGATTCCTGGTCTACAGCCATTATTTCCAGTTGTTTGACAGCCCTTTCGTGCTGTTTGCCGGGCGCGCCGCCATAGGCTCCATTGTCGGAGCCGGTCGCTCCGGTATTCCGGCCGATCTGCGCTTTTATGCGGGAGGCGGCGGGTCCATACGCGGCTACGCCTATCAAAAGGTCGGCCCTCTGGATGGAGACACGCCCCTCGGCGGCAGATCCCTTTTGGAGCTGAGTGCCGAGTTGCGCTTCAAGATCACTGAAACCATGGGCTTTGTCACCTTTCTGGATGGCGGAACCGCTTTCGACGCAACCTATCCCAACTTTGACGAAACGATCCGCTGGGGGGCAGGACCAGGATTTCGCTACTATACGCCAATCGGCCCTTTGCGCCTCGACGTGGGCTTTCCTCTCAATAAACGGCCCGGCATCGATTCCAATTATCAAATCTATGTCAGCATCGGGCAGGCCTTCTGAACCGATGAGAATCAAGCGCTCTATGCAGCAGAGGAGCACAGCGGATGGAACAAGAGGAAAAACCGGCAAAGAGGAGAGTGCTGAGGTGGCTGGTCATCAGCTGCTCTTCCATGATCCTGTTATTGTTGATGGTATTTGGCCTGATTCAGACTTCTGCAGTCAAGGAACAGATCAGCTCACGGCTTTCCAAGCTGTTGAGTTCAAGTCCCGACCAACAGATCTATATCGGCGAACTGCAGGGATTCATCCCCTTTACCATCAGGATAGATCAAATCACCCTCGGCGACCGCAAGGGAACCTGGCTGACGCTCGACAAGCTGTTATTCCGCTGGTCGCCTCTCGCTCTGCTGCATGGGGCGATCCATGTGGATGCCATCAGTGCGGCTAAATTGGCCGTCCAGAGAGCGCCCCACGCACCCCCGGGGGAGGAGGAAGAAAAACCGCAAGCATCAGAGCCTTTCAAGCTGCCCGAAGCACTTCCCAACGTCATGGTTGAGCAACTCACTGTCGCAGAGCTCTCGCTCGGACGGGAACTGCTGGGTCATGCCGGGTCCTTCCATCTGCGGGGAAGCGTAGATCCGTTGCCCGACGCAGCTGGAATAGAAGCCCTGGTGCATCTCACCCGGCTGGACGCAGGACCGGAAACTCGTGTGCAGCTCAGCGCGCAGTTGCGAACCAGCCCTTCCCGCCTGAGCGTCGATTTTACTTTTTATGAAGATCCCGCCGGCTGGGTTGCAAGCGTGGCAAACATCGAGGACTCGAAGCCCCTTGAACTGACTCTTCAGGGGGCGGGCCCCCTCAATGACTGGCAAGGCAAACTGAGCGGCGCGGCTGGACCCTACGGCGCCCTCCAGACCAGCATCGGTCTCAACGCCACCGATCCCATAACGCTCGCCCTGAAGGGCAAATATTCCATTGGGAGCCTGATCGATACTCCGCAACTGAATCCTTTGCTCGGCTCGGGAATTGATTTTGATTTTCTCGGCCGCGCGCAACCCTCCGAGCGGGCGGAAATCACCCAGTTCACGATTCGCGTCGAAAAAACCCGGGCAAACCTGGCGGGAGAGTTCGACTTCAAGAAGCAGCACTTCAAGTCCCGGTTTGATCTGACCATGGACAACTTGAACGTTTTGGAAGCACTGGCGGGTACGCCTCTGGCAGGCACGCTTGCTCTCGCAGGCTCCTTCGCAGGCCCGGTACATCAGCCGCACGGCGAGCTTTCCGCAGTGCTGCACGAGGTACAGGCTCAGGGTTACCGGCTCGATTCGGCCGAAACAAAGCTGCAACTGGCACCGCTTGATCGAGACGCGACCAGTTTTTCAGGCGTCACTGTAAGCGGCGAGGGCAAGGCCGAAGGTTTGGCTTCCTTGGCCGGCAAGGGTCTTCCAGAACAGGATCTTCATTGGAATCTCAATGGCAAGGTGCAGGGGGACCGAACGGTTTCCATCGAATCTTTTAATATAACAGGGAAGCAGCTTCGCTTCAAACTGGCGGGAGATTACGACCCCGAAAGCATGGCCGGAAAAGCGGACGTCGATCTGCAAATCGACGACCTGAGACCCGTCACGAGCCTGGTCGGTGAACCGCTGCCCGGATCCCTGTCATTGGCAGCCAACTTCACGGGAGACGGACGCAGCCGCTCGGCGGCCGGGCACCTGCAGGGACTGGTGCGGACCGCCGCCGGATTTCCGGAGAAAATCGCGGCCCTGCTGGGGCAGCAAACCGCTTTTTCAGCAGAATTTGATTTGGCCGAGGGAGCCAGACTGGAAGTGCCCGATCTGCGCATTGAAAGCTCTGTCTTCCAATTGGGGGCAACGCTGTCCGCCGATCTCACCGGCAACACTGTGCTGGCAGGATGGCAACTGGAGGTCCCCGACCTGGCGCCCCTGACCCCGTTGGCCGGCCGCACGTTATCCGGCAGCATGCGGTCTGAGGGTGACCTCGAGGGACCGCTGGACGCCGCCCGCGCGACCGTAACCGTCCAGGGCAATCGCATTGCCCTGGACGATTTGAAGCTTGAAAAGATCCTGTTGGATGCCGGCGCTGAAAATCTCCCCAAATCTCCCCATGGCGAGGTGACCCTCACTCTCCAGAAAAAATCCGCGCAGATTAAGGCAGCCACCGCTTTCTCCCTGCAGGAACGGCAACTGGCGCTGCAGCCTTTGACTCTGCAGGCTCCCGGCACGGAGTTGCAGGGAGAGCTGACCGCCGATCTCGAAAAGACTCTTGTGAAGGGCTACCTCAAAGCGAAAATTAAGAACTTATCGGAGCTGGGCAGGTTTCTCGAGCAAACCATGGCGGGCAGCGGCGCCCTTGACGTAGAATTGACCCCGGGTAAGAAGGGCCAGGACGTCAAGGCGCTCCTCAACGCAAAGGGTCTCTCCACCCCTTTCGCCAAACTGCGCCAGCTCGATCTTTCCGCAGACCTGCAGGATGTGCTCGCAGCACCCCAGGGAAGCGCGGTAGTGAAGCTCAAGGATTTTGAAAGCTCCGATCTGACCATCCGCGAACTCGATTTGAAAGCCTCCGGCGGCGAACAGGGGATGACCTTTCAAACCACTATCAAGGGTCGTTCGATGACCCCATTCAGCCTGACAACCAAAGGGTTCGTCGGTCTGGCGGGAGAACAGAAAAAAATCCGTATCGACACCTTCACTGGAAAACTCGACGAGTATCCCATCAAGCTCTTCAAGCCACTCACCGTCAGCATGGAGACCAACCGCCTGGCCCTCGACAGCCTGGCGTTGGGGCTGGGCCGGGGCAAGGTGCAGGGATCGGGCCGCATGGGCGATAGACAGGTCAAGCTGGAGGCCGGTTTCGATGACATACCCCTGGAGCTCTCGAGCCTCTTCGGAGGACCTGACATCAGCGGCTCCGCCCAGGGGCGCGTGCAATTGAGCGGCGCCTCCACCAGCCCCAGAGCCGAGCTGGATCTGCGCCTCAGGGATGTACGTTCGGCAGAGCCCGATTTGAAGGATCTGCCGCCGCTCCAGTTAACGGCCCTCGCCCGCCTTCAGCAGAATGCGCTGAGCTTGACCAGTGAGCTTCAAGGCCTTACCGAAAAGCCGGCCAGGGCCACTGTTAAGGTTCCTGCCACGTTCTCCCTGGAACCCTTTGCTTTCACGCTGCCCGAAAACGGGACAATCGACGGCCGCCTGGACCTGGAAGCCAACCTTGCCAGGGTCTCCCGGTTCGTCCCACTGGATGCCCAGATCCTTGCCGGCAGGGCCGTCGCCAGTGTCGGCATCGGCGGACGCATGGCCGCCCCCCTGCTCAACGGCTTTTTAGCCCTGACCGACGTTTCCTACCAGAACTTTGTCACGGGAACGGTGCTGAAGCATTTGAATGCGAGAATCGTTGCCGATGGGCAACAATTCACCATCGAAAATTTCCAGGCAACGGACGGCGGCAGCGGCAGCATAAAGGCCTCGGGCCGGGTAAACGTCGACCAGGAGAAAAATTTCCCCGTTGACCTGAATCTCACCCTGATGAACGCCACCCTGGTTCGCCGGCCCGATGCAACCGCGCAGGTCGACGGGAATATCGCCGTTGCCGGCAGCGCCGCCGCTATGGATGTCACCGGAAATCTGCGTGTGGCTCCGGCCGAGATCAATCTTCCCCAGCGCCTTCCCGCCGAGATGACGGAACTGAACGTCATTGAAATCCACGGGAAAAACGGCAATGGGAAAACCCCGCAGGAAGCCGAGGCACCAACGAGCGCTCCTGTAAAGCTGGCGTTGAACATCCAGGTGAACCTGCCGAACCGAATTTACGTCCGCGGCTGGGGACTCGATTCCGAATGGAGGGGCAAGCTCGACATCACCGGCACGGCAGATAAACCGAGCATCGTGGGCTCACTTTCTTCGATCCGCGGGAAAGTCGACTTTTTGAACAAGAGCTTTGACATTGTCCGGGGAACCATCACGTTTTTTGGAAGCAGCCCGCCCATGCCCAATGTGGATATCGTTGCCGAATCCAAGGTCAAGGACATTACCGCCAAGATAGCTTTCACGGGCCCCGCTGCGAATCCCGAAATGGTTCTCTCATCAACCCCTCCGCTGCCCTCGGACGAAGTCCTGGCAAAGCTCCTGTTTGGCCGCAGCGCTACCGAAATCACACCTTCTCAGGCTCTGCAGCTGGCCATGATAGCCCGGTCGCTGACCGGCGCAGGCGGTGCTGGAGGGCAAAGGGATTTCATGTCACGGACACGCAAATTCCTGGGGGTGGACACCCTGGAATTCAACAGCGCCGGCGAGGGGTTGGGCAGCGGTACTGTGGGTGTCGGCAAATACCTCACGGAAGGAGTGCGGCTGGATGTCGAAAAGGGCATCGGGGAAGGCGCCAATAAGGCGTCCATTGAGGTGGAAGTCACCCCCAACATCACCGTTGAAAGCGAAGTGGGATCCGACAGCACCAGCGGCATCGGGGTTAACTGGAAATACGACTACTGATGGGGAGAGTTGACCGGAGATGAGCATCAGACTGCTGGCCGTTGAACTGTATCGCGTCATCAAGCAGGTGGAGCAGCTGGAAAAGCACATGCAAGATCCCTCTCTGACCCAGGCGCAACGGGACCGGACAGCCGGGGAGCTGAGGAAAGCACGGCTTGAAAGGGACCGCATCAAAGCCATGCTGGAAGGGGCGAAGGCAAAATAACCCGCCCCTTGCAGCCATGGTGTTGATGTTCAGTGCATCGGCTCCATTCACTCAACGACCCACACCGTGCAATCCCTGGCTTCCCGGACAATCTTGTTGGACACGCTGCCAAACAGAAATTCCTCTTTCTTGCTCATGCCGCGCCTTCCTACCACGATGGTGCCGTAACTTCCCGCTTCACACTCCTTGAGGATCAACTCGGCCACACTGACCGGTTTGCTGCAGATCTGGATTTTGAGGTGAACGTTTTTCTCGGGAATCTCATGCTCCGTCAGTTTGCGCGCGGCCTGCTCCATGAGACCGAGGGTCTCGCTCCGCTTCTGTTCCACATAATCCATGCGCTCTCTTTCGTCGGGCATGATATCCGTCGAAGGCTCCTTGATGACATTCAAAAGCGTGACATCAACGGCCGCGTGGCATTGCATCATCCTGGCGACATAATCGACGGCTTTGAGCGAATTTTCCGACAAATCAATGGCGATCAAAATCTTGTTCATCATGGGCACACCTTTCCTCTCAACAAATCCTGTCAACAAGGCAACAGATCAGACTCACACACCCTCAAGTCATGCAACAGCTCATCGCTGGTCTCGTAAAACACCTCGGTACCCTGGCTGAAATGGAGCAGCACATGATTCAAGCTGTTCGGGATGTAAGGAAAAAGCTTCTGCAGGTTTGCCACCCGATGCTTGAAGAACAGCGACAGATCCCCCGGAGCCAGGCACGACCGCATCTCGATGCCGGGAGGACCGCACGCATTCAGATCAGGAATGTTATGAAAACCCTTTCCCACCGTGAACAGCAAAATATTGCCCAGGCCATAGAGATCCACACCGAACGGGTTTTCCGCCCACTCGTAGGTGTAATCAAAATCTATCCAGATGTACCTCCTGGAGCCTCGTTCGATAAAAATGTGATCGTTGCGTATGTCCCCGTGGACCTCTCCCGCCTGGTGCAACCTGTGAATCGCCTCCACACACTGGATGACATTCTGCAGGACCTCGGGGAAGTGTTCGTGAAAATATTGTTCATGATCCTGTGCAAGATTATTGATGTAGTCATAGAACCTTGTGCCCTGAATTTTGTCGATGATCCTGATGCAGTTACCGGAGCTGTCCTCGATGGTGAAGCCCTTCATGAAATAAGGATCGTCCCTGGTCTTCTCGAGGATTCGTCCCTCCTTGACCGGACTGCGAAAACACTTGATGGGTAACGAACCGATGCGCATGGTGAAGGATTCATGAAACACGAGCTTGATGATTTTGTGGCTTCCGTCGGCAAGATCGATGGCCTTCTTGACCCAGAATTTCGGTTCCCCGTCCAACCCGAACCGCCCTTCCGTCTCTTCGCCGCGGACCAGATAGTAATTTCCCGCCAGCTCCAGGACATCGTCGGCTTGAATATTCATAAATTCAGTGGTATCTGTTACTATATTTAACTGGCCGCGAAGAGGAAATCTTGAATATTCTTCGATTTTTTCTCTTAAAAGCGATTCGTTCATGGTGCTCCCGTCAGTTTTCGAAAGGTTTTTGTCAATGCTCTCAGGAAAAAACGGCTAACATGGTCAAACCGTCGGCACTGTTCACTTTGTATCATGTCAGACCTTAAATGCGAAGGAGAATGCGCGGTCACCCTTTGCTCATTCAACAACGGAGAGAGTGCTCATGAAAGTTGTGTTTTTGGGTGTCGGGGAAGCGTGCGACGAAACCTTGCCCAACACCTCCATCTGGCTGCAGGCCGAAGGGGATAGCGGCGGATGGCAATCCATTCTGCTGGACTGCGGCCCCACCGTGACGCCCCTTTATTTCAGACAGACAACCGATCCGGACAATTTGGATGCCGTATGGATTTCCCACTTTCACGGGGACCATTTTTTCGGCGTGCCCACCCTGCTGTTGAGGCTGTGGGAAATGAAGCGGCGCAAGCCTCTAATTCTGGCGGGACCATCCGGGATTGAACAGGTCATTCAAGCAACCATGGATCTGGCCTATCCCGGCTTTCTCAATAAATTGACCTACCGGCTCGTGTTCGAGGAGATGGAACCCCAACGGGGTGACTCGGCCATGCTGGGATTGCGCTGGCGGACGGCACAAAACGGCCACGGGCAGCGAGATCTTGCCATACGCATTGATAATGAAACGGCATCAATTTTTTACAGCGGCGACGGCTCGCCAACGCCGGACACCCTTGCCCTCGCCCGGGGGTGTCATCTGATCATCCATGAAGCATTTGATGTCGAGGAGAACACCCCGGGCCACGGCACGGTCCAAAAGTGCATTGCGTTTGCCCGCGAGGCTGCCGCACGCAGTTTGGCCCTGGTTCATATCCAGCGCGATGTGAGAAAAAGGCGCTACGGTGAAATCCTGCAGATTGTGGAGAGGGCGGACGACTTTCGCGTCACCATACCGGCACCGGGTGATGTGGCGGATCTGCAAGAATTTTGATGGTTGGTGAACAAGAAGGATTTCTTCAATATACCTCACAAGGAGAACGATCATGCCGCTCAGCAAGACCGCGGACGACATTTTACAGCTGGTCAAAGACCACGAAGTGGCCTTTGTGCAGTTTTGGTTCACCGACGTTTTGGGCCAGCTCAAGAGTTTTTCCGTCACCCCGGCGGAATTGCCCCTGGCCTTCACCGAGGGCATGGGCTTCGACGGTTCATCCATTGAAGGGTTTGCCCGCATTGAAGAAAGCGACATGGTGGCGGTGCCGGACCCCACCAGTTTTCAACTGCTGCCGTGGCGTCCCCGGGAAAAACCGGTCGGCAGAATGTTCTGTGACATCCTCACCCCGGACGGCTCTCCTTACGCGGCGGACCCACGCTATGTCCTCAAGAGGATGCTCAGCAAAGCCCATGAAAAGGGCCATACCTTCTATATCGGCCCGGAACTGGAATATTTTTACTTCAAGTCGGACGCGGCACCGGAGATCATCGACAAGGGCGGCTACTTCGACGTCACTCCTCTCGACCGGGGCAGCGACCTGCGCCGTCAGACCATTTTTGCCTTGCAGCAAATGGGCATCCAGGTCGAATACAGCCACCACGAGGTGGCGCCGAGCCAGCACGAAATCGATTTACGCTATGACGAAGCCCTGCAAATGGCGGATAAGACTCAAACCTACCGCATCACGGTGAAAGAAATCGCGCGTCAAAACGGCGTGTACGCCACCTTTATGCCGAAACCTCTGTTTGGTGAAAACGGCAGCGGCATGCACACCCATCAGTCGCTCTTCAAGGATGACAGGAATATTTTTTTCGATCCCCACGACGTTTACAACCTGTCGCGCGATGCCAAATGCTACATCGCCGGCCTGCTGCGGCATGCACGCGAAATCACCGCGGTCACCAATCAATGGGTGAATTCGTACAAAAGACTGGTTCCCGGTTATGAAGCACCCGTGTACATTTCCTGGGCACGGCGCAACCGCTCCACCATGATTCGCGTCCCCATGTACAAACCGGGGAAAGAAAAAGCCACGCGCATCGAGTTTCGCGCTCCCGACCCGGCCTGCAACCCTTACCTGGCATTTGCCGTCATGCTGGCGGCGGGGATGACCGGGATCGAGCAGCAGTATGAACTGCCGGAGCCCGTGGAAGAGGACATCTTCCGCATGAGCGAGCAGGAAAGAGCATCCAACGGCATCAAATCGCTCCCCGGCAGTCTTTACGAAGCCGTTTACGAATGCGAGCGCAGCACCCTGGTGCGCGAGACCCTGGGGGAGCACATTTTTCACAAGTTCATCGAGAACAAGAAAATCGAATGGGACCGCTACCGAACCCAGGTCAACGTGTATGAAATCGAGCGCTATCTGCCCATGATCTAATCGGGCAAACCGGCTCGTCCCGGGTGCGTGGCATGGGTTTGAATGACACGATGGTTCAGGTCGTCGGTGGCCCGAACCATCGTGGAGTACTCTCAACGGTGGTGCAGCCGATTTATTCCTGTGCCTCAAAATTCTTTACAAATTGGCCGATTTGAACACCCAGATAGACACACTGCACCCCATCGAGGCAGGCTTCCGCATCTTTTCGCTCCAGGTGCGTGGTGAGCTCGTGCTTGCCGTGCTTCAACTCGACGATCCACGCATCCTTTTGCTCGTTGAAGTTAAGGGCGAGGTCAAACTTGTACTTGTCTATGTCCGGATACATTTCACGCAGTTTGGATTCAAGCGCCTTGGGGTCAACACTCATAGTTTTCCTCCTGTTTCGATCTAAACCGGTTAAGCAACAGCTGTTTATTTATTTCCGGGCCGTCCCGTAGCACCGCAGGATGGGTGGAGCGAAGCGAAGCCCATCGGTGGCAGCAGGCATAAACATGAATATTTCTTTCGCTAACAACTATAGTTATGACGGCGCGATCTGTCACCCTCCACAATGACTAAACCGGAAAGAAACACGCAATGTTCCTTGCCTGCGACACGATGACAACAGTCAGGGAAACGGCTTCTCATCGCAAGACCGTCACCCCCATGGAGCAGACCCTTTGAAACGGATAGCAGCTTACGAAATTCTGGGGCTGCTCGGCAAAGGCGGCATGGCCCGCGTCTATAAGGTGCGGCATGCGGCAAGCGGGCGCATCCTGGCACTGAAACTGCTGATGCCGCACGAGCATTTGCAGAGCCTGCTCGGCTGGGAAACGATTGTCGAGCACTTCAACAGGGAGGCGGACGTCATGCTGGCGATAAACCATCCCCACATTGTCAAGGCCCTCGATCACGGCAGCCATGATGGCCGACCCTTCATCGTGATGGAATACTATTGCCACAATGTCGGGGAAGTGATCGGCGAAACCTACCGCCTGGAAAATCCTTCCAGACCTCTACGGCCGGAACAGGCCATCCGCTATGCCCGTGAAACGCTGCACGGTCTGGCCGGTTTGCATGCGGCCGGAATAATCCACCGAGACATCAAGCCGTTCAACCTCTTGCTGGACGACAGGGAAGCCATCAAAATCACGGACTTCGGATTGTCCAAACTGCGCGGTGAAATTTTTGCACACCCTCCCCAGCTCATTGTCGGAAGTCCCTATTACGCCGCTCCCGAACAGCAGCAGGACGCAAACGCCGTCGACTGCAGGGCGGATCTCTATGCCGTGGCGGTCATGCTCTACCGGATGCTGACCGGATGGCTGCCGGTGGACGACGAGGCGCAGCAGACCGCGGCAAGCACACGGAACCCGGAGCTGGGTACCCGGTGGGACCGGTTTTTCTCCCGGAGCCTCTCTGCAGAGCCGGCAGAACGCCACAACAGTGCCGCCGACATGCGGCGCGACCTTGAACTGCTGGAAAGGGAATGGGAGAAAGTCATATCCCGCTACTGCCGGGGCTTTGAAAGGGCTGCTCCAGCCACTCGGCAAAGAAGAGCGCAGGCCCGCGGGAAACCGCGCAATGCGCCGCGCAAAATCCGCCCCCAAGAAGCCTTTCAGGCATTTTCCCTGGATCGGCTTTGGCGCCCCGTCGAACCCGTTACAACAGCCTTTGGCGACCCGGGGGACGGCACCGTGGTGGATCCCGTCACCAGCCTGGTGTGGCAGAAGTCGGGTTCGCAGGATGGCATGACCTGGCAGCAGGCCCGCGACTACGTTGACAGTCTGAACCGCATCGGCTTCGCCGGCATCACGACCTGGCGACTGCCCACGGTGGAGGAGCTCCTCTCGATCCTCACCCTTCCGACCGGCAAAGATGACTATTGCATTCCCGCCGTTTTCGACCAAAGCGGGAAGTGGCTGTGGAGCTGTGACCGGGCATCGTTCAACGCGGCGTGGTATGTCAGTGTGAATTTGGGGTACGTGGCAAAGCAGGACTTCACCTGCCGATTTTATGTGCGGGCGGTCTCTTCCGCCACCCCCTGATGAAACTCGAAACGGCCTGTTACAGGCAGATTTTCCGGGACTTCCGACGATTTCTAATGCGATGATAACCTTACAACTTTTATTTGTTGCCCCAGTTGACTGATATGTTATTATGGCAGTGGAAAGAAACTCTTTCCTCCTCAAAGAGAGAGTCAGGTTTCCCCCCTCCTTCCTGGCTCTCTCTTCTTTTTTTACCGGTCGAGGATGACAGGCGGCACGCTGGTCCTTCTCCGGCATGACCAACGGAGGCGGGGAAGCAATTTTTCAACAGCCTCGCGCTCCTCGATCAAGTCGGTCTTGACCCGAACAGAGCGGTCCCCACCCGAATCAATGTGGCTCCCTCTTCAATGGCCACCTCAAAGTCATGGCTCATGCCCATGGAAAGCTCCGTCAAATCCTCGGGGCTGGAAGCCTTCTCCCGCAATTGTTCGAGCAAATGCCGCAAGTGCCTGAAGTAAGGCCGCACCTCCTGCGGGTCATCCAGAAAAGGGGGCAGCGTCATCAACCCGCGCACCCTCAGAGCATCCAGGGACGACACGTACTGGAACAGGGAGCCCAACTCCTCGGAGGACGTACCGCTCTTGGTTTCCTCCTGCCCGACGTTGACCTGCAGCAGCACGGGCAGGATCCTGCCGTGCTGCCGGGCCCTGCGATCGAGTTCTTTGGCAAGGCTCCTGCGGTCCACGGTATGCACCAAATCAAAGCCCTCGACCACCATCTTCGCCTTATTGGACTGCAGATGCCCGATAAAGTGCCAGGAGATTCCCGGCTCATCGAGTGCCCTGATCTTTTCCAGGGCTTCCTGAACATAGTTTTCCCCCAATATTTTCAGCCCTGCCCTGGCCCCCTCGGCTATGCGATCCAGGGGCACCATTTTGCTGACGGCCACCAGCTTCACCTCGGCCGGATTGCGCCCGGCACGGGCGCAGGCGTCCGCCATGCGCCGTTTGACTGCCGCAATATTCTCTGCAATGGAAGACATATCATCGACCTTCTCTGAATTTATAAATGATTTTGTTAAACGCCACAGTTCGAGGAGCTTGTCCGAGGAGCGATCACCTGCAGCTCAAGCAGCCAGCTCAGCGTCTTGCACAGGGGCAGCCCAACCACATTGGTATAGGAGCCGCACACGGATTCCACCATGAAGGCGCCCATCCCCTGAATGCCGTACGCCCCGGCCTTGTCCAGCGGCTCGCCGGTTTGAACATAGGCTGCAATTTCGGCGCCGGTCAATTCCTTGAAGCGCACCTCGGTTCGCACCGCCTCGAGCCGTTGAAAATTCCTCTCGGCATGCAGCAGGCAGATTCCGGAAATGACGCGGTGCGCACAGCCGCTCAGCAGTCCCAGCATCCGCGCTGCCTGCTCGCCGTCTTGCGGCTTGCCCAGGATTTTTTCTCCCAAAACCACTATGGTATCGGCGGCCAGCACCCATTCGTTCGGATGGCGCCGGCCGACCGTCTCCGCCTTATCGGCGGCCCAGCGCAGCGCCGCCGCCTGCGGGGATTCCCATTCCCGCAACGTTTCTTGAACTGCGCTCGGCACCACCTCGAATACCAGTCCCGCAGACGCGAGCAGCTCGCTTCTACGCGGCGAGGCGGACGCCAGGATGATGGGCTCCAGGGTGACAAACACACTTTGAGCAATGCAAGCCACTTGCAGTTTTTCTCACTTTCACTCAGGACTGTCCGCTATTTCCTCTTGGGGTAAAGCAAAAACCTTGCGCGCGTTGTGAGAGCTCTGCCGGGCAAACTCCTGCAGCTCACAGCCGCGCAGACGGGCGATTTTTTGAGCGGTGTGCACCACATAAGAAGGTTCGTTCACTTTGCCGCGATAAGGGACCGGCGCCAGAAACGGCGCATCGGTTTCAACCAGCAGACGATCCAGCGGAGCGCGCCGGGCCACATCCTGCTGCCACTGGGCCTTGGGAAATGTGACGGTGCCCGGAATCGACAGATAGAAGCCCATGTCCAGGCACTTTTCGGCAACCTGCCAATCGCCTGAGAAGCAGTGCATGACGCCGTCTTTCAGGGAATCGCGGTAGCCCGAAATGATTTCGAGAAAATCCGCGTAGGCGTCGCGCACGTGGAATACCGCGGGCAGGCCCAGCTCACAGGCCAACTCCACTTGTTGCCGCAGGCATTCCCTTTGAATGTCGCGCGGCTGCCGGTCGCGATAATAGTCCAGCCCGATTTCGCCCACGGCAACCACCTTCGGCTGTCGGCCGAGGGCACGCAGAGTCTCCAATTCATCCCCGTTCAACCGGCGCGCGTCATGCGGATGGATGCCGACCGTGGCAGAAACGCCCCGGTGGCTTTGCGCCAACCTCACGGCGGCTTGGCTTGCGGCCAGGCTGATGCCGATGGTCACAATCTGCACCACGTGGTTGCGTGCGGCCCTCTGCAGAACCGTCTCGAGATCGCCTGCCAGTTCGGGAAAATCCAAATGGGCGTGAGTGTCTATCAACATGTTCAAATTCTTCCTGTTTTGGTTAACGGCCGCATAACACTAAAGCAACTGCCCGCGCACGTCAAATTTTCTCGGGATTTCGCCTTGTATGTCTCCCCTTCTCCCCCTATAATGCGCCGTGGTTTTTGGGCGGCTTGCGTTTCTTCACCGGATTTGTGCCGCCACGGTGGTATTGCATATTGCATCGGAAGGACGCAGGATCGACATTGTCGGACAAAACCGCGATCAGGAGAATGGAAATTTCGTACACCCTATTGTGTGGAGATGTACTAAGCAAAACGGACGGTTTAATCAATGAGGACGACAGCCTTTTTCATTTTATGTTTTATTCTCGGCGTAATGTTTTTCAGTCCGCCGGGCATGGCAGTCACCACGGCCTATGTGACGGATCTGGGCCAGGTCAACCTGCGCTCGGGCCCCGGAACAGACTATCGCGTGGTTTCCACCCTTTCATCCGGGTTCGTTGTCGAGGTACTGGCCAACAAAGGAGGGTGGAGCAACGTGCGACTGGTGAAGGAAGGCGGTGAATCCATCGAGGGATGGATCCTGGATAAGTACCTGGTGGACCAGCCGCCCTGGGCAGCTCAGGCGAAAACGCTGAACGCCTCGTTGCAGGAGCAGCTGGCATGCATCATTGAAGAAAAGAATCAGCTCACCGAAAGGGAAACCCGCCTGGCCCAGGAACTGAAAGAAACCGGCGCAAAGCTGCAGGAGCTGCAGCAGGAATACGAATCCCTGAAAACCGGATCATCCGATTATTTGAAGCTGAAGGAAGAATACACGGCTGCCAGGACGGCCTTGTCTCAGGCACAAGAAAATGTCCGGGCACTGACCGAGGAGATAGACGATTTAAAGCTGTCACAGAGAATCCGCTGGTTCATCGCCGGGGCCCTGGTGCTCCTTTGCGGCTGGGTCATCGGGGTCATTATGGGCCGCTACCAAAGGAAGCGCCGCGCCAATTTCCGTATGTGATGCACACCGGTTCGTCGTTTCGATTTTTTGTAACCGTTCACCGTACCGCCCATTATGAACCACAAAGGCGCAAGGAACGCCGGGGTTGCAGAGGTTGCGATCACTGGGGAGGGCTCTTTGCGTGTTTATGTGTCCTTCGCGTCTTGGCGGTGAACCATTACCATTTTTTTGCATCGCTGTGCCCGCGGAGCTCTTTGCGCCGAATGGCTGCTGCAATGCATACCACGCCGGTGTTAGCGTTGACACCAGCGGCTCCCTATGCTAGCTTTTAGCGCTAAATTTGTGCCCCCGTAGCTCAGGAGGATAGAGCACGAGATTCCTAATCTCGGTGTCACAGGTTCGAATCCTGTCGGGGGTACCAATATTGTCAACAGCTCTTCCGGAGTCGGATTTTGCTTCCCTCGAATCCCTTGAAAGCGGTGGTGTTTGACTGCGACGGCATCCTGGTTGATTCCGAACCCCTGCATTATCAGGCCTTCCAGCAGGTCCTGGCACCGCTGGGGCTCGGCCATGATTACCACCGCTATGTGGACCGCTACATCGGCTTTGACGACCGCGACGCCTTCACCGAAGTATTCAGGGACGCCGGTCGGTCCATCGAGCCCCGGCAGCTGGAAGAGCTCATGGCGGCAAAGAATAAAGTTTTGCTTGCCATTGTTTCCCAGGGGATCTCCAGTTTCCCGGGGGTGGTCCAACTGGTGCGCCACCTCAGTGCACGCGGCGTGCCCCTGGCCGTGTCTTCAGGCTCCCTGCGCATCGAAATTGAATATTTCCTCAAGGCTCTCGGGCTGCAGGACTGCTTTTCCGTGATTGTGTCGGCAGACGACGTGATGCACAGCAAGCCGGACCCCGAAAGCTACCTGGCGGCCCTGCGCAAGCTGCAGGAAAGGCTGCTTGGCGAGCCATTGGAGGCCGCAACAGTGGTGGCCATAGAAGACACCCCGGCCGGCATTCAGTCCGCCAGGGCGGCAGGACTCTTTACCGTCGGAGTTTCCCATTCCTTTGCCGCGGATCTTTTGAGAGAAGCCGATGTCGTACTCGACACCCTCGAACACATGAATCTGACTAGACTGGTTGAACTGATGCAATCGATCCATTCCTCGGACAATCCTCCAGCTTTTTGAACCGGATGGTTTTGATGGCCCAAAGGATCTTCCCCAGCAGGACAATAAGCTTGGCCCTCTTCATCTTGGCTGTCATGGGGGCTTCATGGTGTTTCGCACAAACCGCCGGGCGCCAAAAGATCACCGTCGACCCCACGACCTCCGCGGCGACCCCAACTCCGAAACAGCTCAAATATCAGGATACCCCC
>FWPV01005736.1_pt1 | contig 23435 bp, 18 predicted proteins | sample 2228371 | NCBI WGS metagenome assembly FWPV01 (sample SAMEA103939776, study PRJEB20133) | metagenome | reverse complement strand
ATTTCCCCTTTTCGCACCTGATAGCGGAGCAAGAGGCTGCAAGAACCGCGCCGCCCGAGAGGGCGGCACCGAAGCCGAGCGGTGGACGGCTTCGTGGCCGGCATCGGCGGGGGGCAGATTGGTGCGACGTCGCACTACGAGAGCTGCGTCGGCCTCCTCCTCTGGGGCAGGGAGGAGACGGCCTGGCACGACTACAAGCCGGGCGCCCCCAAGACCATCAACGTCCAGGGCGTCGGCCCCATCGCCCCGATGGTCGGGCCGTATGGCCGGGCCAACTACGTGCCGGCGTGGACCAACTACCTGCACCTCGGCTACGGCGGCATCATCTTCAACGCCCGCTACATGGAGATACTGGACTTCCTCCTCGGCTGGTTTGGCGCCGACATAGCGGATGACGACGGCAAGGCCACTGGCCGTTGGCCCTGGGAGGAGGCCCCGCGCCCGCGCCACCCCGGCCCTCCCGCCAAGTAGAGCCCTGCCAACCGCGAATCGGGCGAACCACGCGAACCAGAAGATCCTGCGTCCAACCCTCATCTGAGCGGAGTGGAATGCCCATGCACGCCCTACCCGCTGAAACGACTCTTGCGGAGTTGAACAACTCCGAAAGAGTCGTCCTTGCGGCCAGGAGGTTCATGTCGCCGGTCACTGCCTGCTTGCCGCTGGCGCCGTGGGGGCGGTTGAAGCATAGTGGTCGGCGATGCGCTTCATGGCGGGCACCTTGTGGATGCCCCAGGCACAGGTGGGGATGCAACGGGCCACGTCGTCCACGGGGTCGTAGTAGGCGAAGGCGGTGGGGCATTGCTCCAGGCGGTCGGTCTCGAGGTTGCTCATGTCCTCGAAGGGGAGGATGACGAGTTGGAAGACGCCCTGGAGGTTTGTGTGGCGCTCCATGAGGCAGCGGGTGCGGCGGCCAACGATGAAGCCGAAGGGGACGGCCAGGGCGTGAAAGAACCGCCCGAGCTTGCTCTTGCCCTTGAAGATGCGGTCCATGCGGCCGTGGCGGACTGTGAGGCGTGCCATTGCGAGGAAGGCGCGGGTTTGGAGCCAGAGGCGTCGGAGGCCCTTGGGCTTGAGGTCGGGCGGCATGCTGCGGGCGAGGCGCGCGTCGTAGGCGGCCAGGTCGCGGGCGAGGTCGAAGAGGCTGCCCTTGAGGTAGTGGCCGATGGGGAGGAAGCGCGCGCCGTCCGAGATGAGCATGTACATGCTCTCGCAGTTGGGGTGTGCGCCGAGGAATGGGAGGGGCTTGACGCGGAGTGCGACGAGGAGGTGCTTGATGCGGCCAAGGAAGCCGGCGGGGAGGAACTCCACGGTGTCGTTGGGGAAGGTGTCGGCGACGAGCTGCTCGATGTCCTCGGTGGTGGTCCGCTCGGGCACGAGGGGGAACTTCGCGGTGTCCCAGGTGTGTGCGAGTGGCATGAAGTAGATGGCGCGGATGGCCTCGCGGCGCTCGTGGCAGAAGGCGAAGAGGTCGGCGAACTCGTGGTCGTTGAAGCCGCGTGCGGCGAGGGTCATCATGACGACCTTGGCGCCGCCGATGCGGACGATGTTCTCGATGGCCTGGAGCTTTTTCTCCAGGGCCTTCTCGGAGTTGCGGAGGACGCGGTAGGCCTGGGGGTTGGCGCCGTCGTAGGCAATGTTGATGGTGGCCTTGCTCTCGATGAGGCGGCGGCAGTAGTCGGGGTCGGCCAGGCGGATGCCGTTTGTGACCACGCGGGTGGGGAGGCCGTAGCTCCTGGCGAGGGCGATGATCTCGAAGAGGTCTTTGCGGACGGTCGGCTCGCCGCCGAACAGTTGCACCGAGGGCTTGGGGTCGAGCGAGGCGAGGTGTGCGAAGACCTTCTTGAAGTAGTCGAGGGGCGGCTCAAAGAGGAAGCCCATCGCGGGGGTGTTGTTGATGCAGCAGGGGCAGTTGAGGTTGCAGCGGTTCGTGATGTCCACGAAAACGAGGTTGGGGACGCGGGCGTGGTGGCAGCCGACGCAGTCAAGGGCGCAACTGCGGTAGTCGAAGGGGGCGCCGAGGGCGCGCTTCTGCTTGTAGCGGGTGGAGGAGGATGAGATCAGCGTCTCGGTCTGCCCGCAGGCGGGGCAGTCCTTCACCAGGAACATCTTGCCGTCGCGCTCGGCCGGCTGTGCTGGCACGAGCTTGTGGCACAAGTTGCAGAAGGCGCGATTCACGCCAGAACGCTCCCAACGCTGTCACCTAGCAGCCCATCGGCATAGTATAGGGGATGGCCCGATTTGGCGCAACTGCCTGCCGCTGCGACGCGCTTTGACACCGCGGAGAGCATCGGTATAATCTGGCGGCGTGGGAACGGACGAGGGTTGATGGAGAATGGGGTTGGACGCGACGCGGAAGCGGCAGATCGTGGAGGCGTGGGAGAGGCGGTTCGGGCGGCCCGACGGCCTGATGTGGTCGCGCGCGCCCGGCCGCGTGAACATTATTGGGGAGCACACGGACTACAACAACGGCTACGTGCTGCCGATAGCGATAGACCGCGACATCGTGGTGGCGTTCCGGCGGAACGGGACTGGTATGGTGAACCTGCATTCGGTGAACCTGACGGACGACGCGAGCTTCGCGCTGGTTGACCCGAGGGCGGATGCGGCGCACCCGTGGATGGTCTACCCGATGGGCATCGCGCGGATTCTCCGCGAGAAGGGGATTGAGGTGCCCGGGCTCGACGTTGTGTTCCACGGCACGGTGCCGACTGGTGGCGGGCTGTCGTCGTCGGCGGCCCTCACCGTGGCCTTCGGCCTCGCCTACGTCCACGCCGCGGGCGCCCAGGTTGACCGCCGCGAGCTGGCCCTCATGTGCCAGCAGACCGAGCATCGCTTCTGCGGGGTCCGGTGCGGCATCATGGACCAGTTCGTCGCCCTCCACGCCGAGCGAGGCAAGGCGGTCTACATTGACTGCCGCGACCTGCGCCACGAGCTCGTGCCGTGCAGCTTCCCCGACGCGCGGTTCGTGGTGTGCGACACGCGGGTGAAGCACGAGCTGGCCTCGTCCGAATACAACAAGCGGCGGGCGCAGTGCGAGGAGGCCGCCAGTGTCCTTGCCGAGTTCCTCCCAGGCGTCCAGAGTCTGCGCGACGTCAACGTCCAGCAATTCAAGGCCTACCAGTATCGCGTGCCATCGCCGATGCGGGAGCGCGCGCGCCACGTCATCACCGAGAACCAGCGGGTGCTCGCGGCGCGCCAGGCGATGCTGGAGGGGAACCCGCTTCAGCTTGGGATTCTCATGGATGTGTCGCACGACAGCCTGGACGCGGACTACCAGGTGACCTCTGAGGAGCTGAACCTGCTGGTGAGCCTTGCGCGCGACTGCAAGGGGGTGTTCGGCTCGCGGATGACCGGTGGCGGCTTCGGGGGGTGCACGGTGAGCCTTGTTGCCACCGCGCGCCTGCCCGAGTTCTGCGAGCGCGTGGCCAAGGGCTACCGGGAGAGGACGGGCATCGAGCCGCACATCTACGTGGTGGAGGCGGAGCAGGGGGCGGAGATCTTCAATCCGTAAGAGGATGATCACAGAGGCAATTGCGAAGCTGGTGTCCCGCGCCTCCCTCTCCGCGCAAGAGGCCCAGGAGGCGATGGGGGAGATCATGTCGGGCTCCGCGACGGATGCGCAGATCGCGGCCTTCGCGGTCGCTCTGCGCATGAAGGGCGAGACGGTGGAGGAGATCGCCGGCTGCGCCCGCGCCATGCGCGCCAGGGCCATACGGGTGCAGGCGCCCTCGCCCGATGTGGTTGACACCTGCGGGACTGGTGGCGACGCGAGCGGGACGTTCAACATCTCCACCGCCGCCGCCCTCGTGGCCGCGGGGGCCGGCTGCTGCGTGGCCAAGCACGGTAACCGCTGCGTGTCGAGCGCCAGCGGGAGCGCCGACGTGCTCCGCGAGCTTGGCGTGCGGATTGATGCGCCCGTGGGCGTCGTCGAGCGCTCGCTCCGCGAGGCCGGCATCGGCTTCCTGTTCGCCCCCGCACTCCACCAGGCCATGAAGCATGCCATCGGCCCGCGGCGCGAGATGGCCATCCGCACCGTCTTCAACATCCTCGGGCCGCTCACCAACCCGGCCGGGGCGAGGCGACAGCTCCTGGGCGTCTACGACGCGGCGCTGGTCGAGCCCCTGGCCGCCGTGCTCCTCAACCTCGGCAGCGAGCGCTCCCTTGTCGTCCACGGCGACGACGGTCTGGACGAATTGACCACGACCACGACAAGCCGCGTGTGCGAACTCGATGGCGGGCACCTGCGCTCGTATGTCATCAGCCCGGAGGACGCTGGCCTGCCGCGGGCGCGCCTTGACGACCTGCGGGTGTCCAGCGCTGCGGAGAGCGCGGCGGTCATCCGGGGCGTGCTTGCCGGGCGGCGCGGGCCGCAGCGCGACATTGTGGTGCTCAATGCTGCCGCCGCCCTCGTTGCGGCAGGCAAGGCCCGGACGCTCAGCGAGGGCTGCCGGCTGGCTGCGGCTGCGATTGACGGCGGCGCAGCGGCCAAGGCCCTCGACCGCCTCATCGCAATCACCGATGCCTGCTCCGAGCTTCCGGGCTCCAGCGTTTCGTGATAGATGCGGGCGCGCTCCTCTCCGTTGTGGTGTGGTGAGGGTGTGGCCTGAGGGCCGCGCTCCGAGCGCAGGGCGGCTCAGGTGGCATAGCGCGCGATGTAGCTGCGGGTGCGGTAGGCGGCGACCAGGGCCGGGTCGAGCGGGTAGCGGCCAAAGGTGCGGGCGGCGGTGAGCATGGCGCGGTAGTTCTCGGGGCGCACGGCGGGGTGGATGCTGTTGGAGGAGGCGAGGATGTGTCCGCCGCCGGGGCTGGCCTTGGCGATGGTCTCCTTGACGGCCTCGAGGACCTCATCGGGCGTCCCCCGCGAGAGGAGTTCGCCGCAGTCAACGTTGCCGCAAAGGGCGATGCGGTCGCCGTAGCGGGCCTTGACCGCCCCAATGTCCATCCCTGCTATCGGCTCGATGGGGTCCAAGGCATCAATGCCTGCATCCACAATGTCGTCGAGGATCGGCCACAGGTTGCCGTCGGTGTGCTTGATGAAGGGCTTGCCGAGGCGGTGGGCGGTCTCGACCATCTCCTTGAGGTAGGGGAGGACGAACTCGCGGAAGTGGGGGGGCGACATGAGGGGGGCCTTGCGGTTGGCGTAGTCGTCGCCGGTGAGGAGCACGTCGGCGCCGAGGGCGGCGGCGCGCTCGCAGACGCGCTTCTTGTAGTCGGTGACGATGCGGGCGAGGCGATGGGCCACCTCGGGCTCGGCCACGTAGGCCATCAGCAGCTTGTCCATGCCGTAGAGGTAGCAGGAGAACTCGAAGGCGTCGTGGGACAGGAAGACGATGGCGCGGCGGCCCTTGAAGCGTCGGACGGCTTCTTCGAGGCTCGTGAGGCGGTGTGGGGCGTCAGGGTCGGGTGCCCGGTAGCCGTCGAGGTCGGCGGGCGACTTGATTGGGCCGCGCACGCGGTAGGGGATGGCGGTGTGCGGGTCAGTGCGCCAGGCGATGCCCCACTCGTCGCGCACCGTCTCGGGGTCGAGGCGCTCCACCCGCTGGTTCTCGAACGCCGTCACCCCGTCAAAGTCCTCCAGGTCGCAGAAATCGTGGTAGGAAATGCCCGGCCCATGCAAGGCGCGGATCACCGGTTCATTGACGATCAACTCCCATACAGGCACCCTGTCGGGCTGGCGCCTGGCTAACGCGGTGAGGAAGCGTTCGCGTCCGTTCATCATCCCGCAATCCGAAATCGCAAATCCGAAATCCTACATCGGTACTCCGATGATGAGTCCCTCGAAGACCATCTTGGTGCCGACGAAGCCCTGGGCGCGCATGACGGCGATGCGGGTGCGAAGGCTCTCGATCTGGCCGACGATGACGAAGCGGTCGCCGGGGACGACGGAGCCGCGGAACTTGACCTCCTCGAGGCCGCCGAAGCCGACGAACTCCGGCGGGTTCTCGACGCAGTGGGCGATGAGGACGCTGGCGGCCTGCGCCGCGATCTCGCACATCACCACCCCCGGCATCAGCGGGCGCCCCGGGATGTGCCCCCGCACCCAGAACTCGTCAGGCCCAACGTCCTTGTAGGCGATTATCAGCCGCTTCGCGGGGTCCAGGTGCACCACCGCCGTGAGCTGCTCCATCTCGTGGCGCTGCTTGTTGAACCTCCTGATCCCCTCAATGTCATACACCACGCGGGAGCAGTCAATCGTGGCCGGGTCAACCATCGGGGGCTTCGGCACGGCGCAGTCTCCACCAGAGTGAAGAGTGAAAAGTGGCGAGTGACAAGTGAAGAGTGAAGAGAGGCGGAACTGTCCTGTCTTCCACTTGTCACTCCTCACTCTTCACTTTTCACTCGTCACTGTCAGTCGAGAATCTTCGGCACCAGGTAGCAGCCGCAGGCCCGAGCGGGGGCGTTGGCGAGCATCGCCTCGCGCGGCGTCGAGGGGGCCTCGGCATCCTCGCGGAAGACGTTGCAGAGGCCCGTGGCGCCCGACGCTGGCTCCACGCCCGCGGTGTCGAGCTCGTTGAGCTTCTCGACGTAGGCCAGGATGCTTGCGAGCTGCGCGCCGAAGACGCGCCGCTCGTCCTCGCTGAGCGCGAGGCGCGACAGGTGGGCCACATACTCTATCTGCTCGCGGCTGAAGTCCATGGCTCGCCCTTGGCCTCACCGACCCTGGCCACGACGCGGCCATTCTAGCAAAGCGCCCGCGAAAAGCAAGGCCCGGTTGCTCGACGGCAGGGCTCATTCTGGGGGCAGGAGCCCGGCGTCGCGCAAAGGCTTGTCGAGGGGAGGGAACTTGAGGCGGGCGCCGAGGCGGATGAGGGCCTCGCCGAGGAGGTCGCTGGGATACTTCTCCTTGGCGGCCACTGGGCGGAAGTCCTTGAGCCAGCGGCCGCAGGCCTCGACCAGCATGTCCTTCTCCACTCCCGCGATGGGGGTCTCGGTGCCCTCGCGCTGGGCGCAACTGAGTGCGAGCGCGGCGTCGGCGGCGTAGCGCTTTGCCTCGCTGTCGGCGGCGGCGGCCAGGGCGCGCCAGTGGGCCGTCGGGTCGCCCTCAACGGCGAGCGCGGGGGCGCGGCGCGCGAGCGCCCGCAGGCGCCCAGGGGCGTGGAGGACCTCGGGGAGTGTGAGGTCGCCGAACATCGTATCGAGGAGGGTTCTTGCGCGGCGTTCGCCCTTCGGGTCTTCGGCCTGGCCGATGTCGGCAACCAGTTGCTCGGCGATGGCGTCGAGGGCGCGGCCGCGCGCGTACTCCTTGATGAGTGGGTGCCGCGACAGGCGGGCGAGGGAGGCCCGCACGTCCTTGTGCGTCGCGTGCCGCGACATGGCGTCAACCAGGGGCACCTGGATGGCCTGGAGCGGGGACTGGCGGAACTTCGCCGCTCCGACGTCTTCGATTCGCTCGATGTGCTCGGTGGCGATGCGCAGGAGGATGGGGACGGCCTCTGCTGCGGGCCGCTCGGCGATGGCGCGGAGGAGCTCGGCCTGGCGTGAGACGAACTCAGGCGGCTTGCCGCCGACGAAGCGGTGGGTGAGGTTCTCTATGGTGTTGAGGGCCTCGAACTCCTCGTAGAGGCGGCGGGCGTCGGGCGCCTCCTCGCCGGCGGCGGCCACGCCGGCCGCCACAAGGCACAGCGCCGCAGCGCCCATGAGCATTTCTGATTTCTGTTTTCTGCTCTCTGATTTCATTCGGCAATCGGCAATTCCGCGCGCGGTCCGCGTCACTGGCCCCTGTAGCGCGGGTAGGAGTTGCTGCCGGGGAAGGCCCAGTCGGCCGCCTCGTCTACGGCCAGGCCGGGGTCCAGCTCCGCCTTGCGGCAGCGCAGCTCCTCGTCACCATACCACGTGTAGGGCCAACCCATGTTGAAGGTGTCGGGGTCGCTGGGGTCGGTGGCGATGCCCAGGAAGCCGTTCTCGAAGATGTTCGGGATGCCGTCGTCGTCAGGGTCGTCGAAGTCGTCGCCGCCCTCCTCGCCGTCGGCCTCGGCGGCGGCGATCAGGGGCGCCCAGGTCTCGTAAAACCACTTGTGCTGGAACTCGTGGGCGAGTGTCTCGGCGCAGCACAGGGGCCCGACGCCCTGGCCCGTGACGGTGACGCTCTCGCCGAGGTCATTCCAGTAGGTCTCAGGCCCCGAGTTGATGGTTGGCGCGGCATCCTTCACGTGCACGTGGTCGTCGCCTGGGGTGTATGAGCCGTAGGACCAGCCGCTGAGGTATTCCCAGCCGGTGGTGGTTCCGCAGACGTTGCCGGTCTTCCAGAAGAAGAACCAGTTGGGGCCGCGGTCTCGGCCGGTGCCGGGGTTGTTGGAGGCGAGGCGCGGGTAGAAGACCTCGATGGGCTGCTGTGCCTCGGCGAGGACCGTGGCGCCGTCAACGATCTGCGCCCAGATGGCCTTCGGGCCGAAGTCGGCGTTGCTGGCGGGGAGGCCGGTGAAGACGGCCTTGACCTCGTAGCGGCCGGTCTTGGTGTCCAGGACGGCCTTGCCCATCGTGGTGTGGCCGCCGGCGGGGCGCCCGGCCGGCGAGCCAAGCCAAGGCGACGGCGCCTTCTTCAGCGTCTGCCACTGAAGCGTCGAGCTGCCCACCGGGCTGATGCAGGCGCGGACCTTGTTCGCAATGTCGGGCACACCTGGGGCGTTGACGGCGAAGCGGCAGACGACCTCGAGGACGGCCGGGGTCTTGGCGTTGAAGACGACCTCGGAGTTGCCCACCTCGGCCCAGGCGTTTGCCATCGGGTCGCCGTGGGGGTCGAGGATCGAGATTGCTGGCTCGCCCGTCGTCACCCTGATGGTATAGGTGCCGGTCTTCTTCGAGCTCGCCGCCCGCACCTTGACGTAGTATGTGCCGGGGGCGAGGGCGCGGACGATCCTGGCCATCTTGCGGCTCTCACCGCTGTTGTCGTCCGAGGCCAGCAGCGTCGCCTGGTCGTCACCATAGAGCTCCATGAAGTTGTCGGTCAGCGTCCCCGCCCATGTCGTCACCGTGTATGTGTCCGCCGAAGCCGCGGTGAAGGCAAACCAGTCGGCGTCACCTTTTGGCCAGATGTAGCCGCCTTTCGTTGGGCCGTTGACCACCAGCTCCACGATCACCGGCTCATTGAGCTCAACCGTGTCCGATGCCGCGCCCGAGCTCCGCTCGGCGTTCCTCACCTTGAAGTAGACCCTCTTCGTGTCGTTCCCGGCCGAGAGCTCGAAGGTGGGCGCCGTGGAGTACGGCTGCCATGCGGCGTCCGTGAAGTTCGGCGACTCGCTCGCCATGTACTCCGTCGGGTCGCCCGAGCAGGTGTTGTTGAGGGTCACCGTGCGGCTGCTCGTCGAGCCGGCGCCGTTGTTTATGGCGAACCAGGTCACTGTCGGGCCGGCCGAGGTCACGCGGATCGTGTAGTCCCCGGTGTCCCACCAACTGTAGCCCTCGACTACGACATAGTAGGTGCCGGGCACAAGGTTGGCAACGATCTTGGACATTCGCCCCCCGCCGCTGTTGTCGTCGTCGTCAACGAAGCGCAGCCGCTCGTTGTAGAGGGTCACGAAGGTGTCATCCAGGCTCCCCTTGAAGGTCTCCACGGTGTACGTGCCGGCGCTGTAGACGTCGAAGTAGAACCAGTTCTCAGGCCTCCAGAAATCAATCCTGCCGCGCTTGGCCGGACCGTCCACGATCAGCTCCTCGGCCCACCACCAGCCGCGGTGCCAGAGCCACTGGTCCTTGTCCGAGGCGATGGCCTCGGCAGTGAATGATGCCTGCACGTCGGCGCCCGAGAGCCACACGCGCCGCTCGGCCGGGATGAACCTGTAGCCGTCCTTCGCCGGCACCACCGCGCACTCGGCCGGCTCGGATGGCGCCTCAACCGCGTAACGCCCCTGCCGATCGGTCACTTGGGCCGGCAAGCCGCTGGAGAAGCGCACGGTCACCCCCGCCAGCGGCTCGCCCGCCGCCGTCGTCACCCGGCCGTGGACGTGGCAAGTCCCGCCGCCCTCGGCCCGCCGAGGCAGGACCCACACAGCCGTCCCAACGGCAACGATCGTCAGAGCTAGCCCAACCCTACGCCAGAGACCGGAATGGCTCACCGTAATACATCCTCGACAACAAGGTTCTCCCGCCGCTCGATGGCGCGCCCTCCCCCTGCCAATGCGATTGGCTACTCTACACAATATAACTCTATGACCCGTAAGAAGTCAACACTGTGAGCGGAACCCGCCTCACCTCGGCCGCGCTCGGGGCAGGCCCGGAGGGTGGAGCGAGGAATCTCTGCCAGCCTTGAGCCGGTGCCGAAGGCCAGGGTTCGCCTCTCCACCGCGGAGAGCGCCGGTGGCATCCACAGGCGTGGGCCGCACCACAAGTGCTTGGGGGCACCCACAGGAAAGCCCGGGGAGCCTTCTCTTTCGGAGATTGCGAGGCCCGGAAGTGGTCAGGAGGCGCTGGCAAGGTGCGCGCACGAGCGGAGTGCGGCGGTGACTCGGGCGGCGAGGGCGGCGCGCGGCTCGCCAGCGGGGAGGATTGGCTCGCCGATGTGGAGGCTGAGGTGCGCTGGGCGGAGACGCCAGGTGTCGGGGGGCAGGAGGCGCTGGGTGCCCGCGATGCCGACGGGGAGTATGGGGACGCGGGCGCGTTGCGCGAGGAGGGCGATGCCGGGCTGAGCGTCGTGGACGAGTCCGTCGCGGCTGATGCCGCCCTCGGGGAAGATGCCAATGGCGCCACCAGCGGCCAGGATGCCCTCCGCCGCGCGAAGGGTGGCTTTGTTCGTCGCATCTGCCTGGACGGGCAGCACGCCCCAGAAGCGCACCAGGCCGTGGAGGATGGGACGGCGGTAGAGGTTGGCCGTCATCAGGTAGAAGAGGAACCGGGGGATGTAGACCTGGAGGACGACAGGGTCGGCGAAGCTGAGGTGGTTTGCGGCGACGATGAGGCCGCCGCGGGGCGGCACGCGTTCCTGGCCGACGACGCGCGTGCCACAGGCGGCCCGCAGCGCAAGGCGTAGCGTGGGGCGGAAGTAGTGGAGGATGACGAAGTGCGCGAGGCGACGCAGGGGGCCGGGCGCGTGCCAGGGCTCAATCGTCGGCATCGTCGTCCTCGGCGGCGGCGTCGAGGCGCTGGTAGTGCTCGTCAAGGGTCTCGGCCGCCCGCGGGCCGCCGGGCTTGCCGCGGCGGGCCTCCCATTCGTCGAGGGACATTACGACCTCGCGTGCCTTCGAGCCCTTGTAGTCGCCCACGATCCCGTCGGCGGCCATCATGTCCATGAGGCGCGCGGCGCGGGTGTAGCCTATCTCGAGCTTGCGCTGGAGGAGCGAGACGGAGCCGCGGCCGCTTGCGATGACGATGCGGCAGGCGTCGTCGTAGAGCTCGTCGTTGCCGTAGTCGTCGCCCTCGGCGGCCGGCATGCCCTCGTTGTCGCCGCCGACGCAGCCGTCGAGGTTCAGGCTGAAGTCGCATCTCCCCTGCCGCTTGACGAAGTCCACGATGCGGCGCAGCTCCTCGTCCCCCATGTAGGTGCCCTGGGCGCGGATGAGGTTGGAGGAGCCTGGCGGCAGGAAGAGGAAGTCGCCCGAGCCGAGGAGCTTCTCGGCGCCGTTGCGGTCGAGGATCGTCCGCGAGTCCACCTTGGACGTCACCTGGAACGAGATGCGGGTGGGGAGGTTCGACTTGATGAGGCCGGTGATGACGTCGACGCTGGGCCGCTGGGTGGCGAGGATGATGTGGAGGCCGACGGCGCGCGACTTCTGGGCCAGCCGCGTGATCGAGGTCTCGATGGTCTTAGAGGCCAGCATCATCATGTCGGCCAACTCGTCCACGATGATGACGATGTAGGGCAGGTGGAAGGGGAAGCGGTCGTAGTCCACGTCCTCGCCCAGGCGGATCTGGATTTCGGCCTCGCCGAGGCGGTTGAGGGCGGCGATGGAGCGCACGCCGACGCGTGAGAGGATGTCGTAGCGTTCGTCCATCTTGCGGGTCGCCCAGTCCAGGATCCACGTCGCCCGCTTCATGTCGGTCACTACGGGGGTCAGCAGGTGTGGGATTTCGGCGAAGGCCGAAAGCTCCACCATCTTGGGGTCTATCAGGATCAGCCGCACGTCGTCGGGGTGCTGGGTCATGAGGATGCTGGCGATGATGCTGTTGATGCAGACGCTCTTGCCGGAACCCGTGGCGCCGGCGATGAGGAGGTGGGGCATCTTCGTGAGGTCGCTGACGATGGGCTTGCCCGAGGCATCCTTGCCGAGGAACAGCGGGATGACCTGGTCGCGCTTGCGGTGGGCGTCGCTCTCAATCAGCTCGCGCAGGCGGACGAGCTCCTTGTCCATGTTGGGGAGTTCGACGCCAACGGTGGACTTCCCTGGGATGGGCGCGACGATTCGTACGGCCGGGGCCTTGCACGCGATGGCGAGGTCTTCGGACAGCGAGGCGACCTTCGAGAGGCGCGTCCCCGCCTCCAGCGACAGCTCGTAGCGGGTCACCACAGGCCCCTGGTCAATGGCCACCACGCGCGCCCCCACCCCAAACTCCTTGAGCGTGCGCTCGAGGATCTCGATCTGCTCCTGGATGTGTTGCCTTTGGAGGCTCTTGTCCACCGCCTTCGCCTCGTCGAGGAGGCTGGCCGGGGGCAGAAGGTAGTTCTCGTTCCTCGGCTGCGGCCGCCTGGGGGCAGGCTCGGCGGCGGCGTCTTCCTCTTCGGCCTCCGCCTCGTCGTCAGCATTCGCGCTCTGCCCGGCGTCTGGCGCCGCAGCCGCCGCCGCGGAGGGCGCATCCAGCGACTCGCTGTCGTCCTCGCCGCAAGCCTCCGTGGGCAGCTCATCCTGGTTCGCCGAGGGGGGGCCTGGCTTGGCGTCCTCGGACTCGGCATCCGCGGACTCGTCCTTGCGGTCCGTCTGGAGAACCTTGTCCAGGTAGCCGGCGGTCACTGGGCGGCCGGTGTCTATCGGTTCGTCGGGAGAAGGCGCCGGCGCACCCTCCTCGGCATCCTCGGCCGCTGGCGACTGGGCGGGCGCCTCGTCGGCGCCCATGGCGGCCTCGGGGGCCTGGGCGCTCTGCGCGGCCCTCCTGCGCGCCTTGCGGCGCCGCAGGAGCGGCAGCAGGTACGCTCGGCCAGCCTCGCCCACCCACGTGGCCGGAGCGGCCAGCAGGTCGTCAACCGACAGCATCAGGAGCGCCATCAGCGTCAGCGCCGCGCCCAGGAACCACTGGCCCGTGCGGCCGAAATACTCCACCGCCACGCCGTTGAGCGCCACGCCGACCGCTCCGTAGCCGGGCATCGCTCCGCTCGCGGGCCGCCCCGAGCCCGCGAAGGCGCACGCGCACGCCATCAGCAGCACCGCGCCCAGCGAGCGGACCGCCACCTGCTTCAGGCCACGCCCAAACAGGTTCAGCGCCGCCCAGGCCGCGAGGAGGACGATGAGGACGTAGGAGCAGAGGCCCAGCCCCTCCAGGAGCAACGCGGCGAGCCTTGCCCCCAGCAGCCCGCAGCCGTTGTGGAGCGGCGCCGCCGAGGGGAGGCTGTAGGCCGGCAGGTCGCCCGGCCTGAACGTCACGAGGCTCACGAGCGCGAACCCGCACAGCCCCAGGACCACCACGGACACCAGCACGCGCGTCACCAGGAAGCGTTTCATGGCTGCCCTCGGAGCGAGGTTCCGGTTATCACGGGGATTGCCGGGCGACGAGGGGGATGCGGGGACTCGCCCGACCAATGTATTCTACCAAAGCCCGGCGAGCTTTGCAAGCAGAACCGCGCCGCCCACCAGGTAGCAGTACAAACTGAACACCCACAGGCGCTTACGCCGGACGATCCTGGCCAGGACCCACAGCGCCGCCAGGCTCACTGCCAGCGACGCCACGAACCCGCAGGCCATCGGCGCAAGCTCCTCCCTCGCCACCGCCGCCGCCTTCCCGAGCTTCAGCACCGTGGCCCCAGCAATCGCGATGAGCCCAAGCAGGAACCCAAAGGCCACCGCGGCCCCCCTCTCCAGGCCGCTTGCAAGGCCAGCGCCCACCGTCATCCCCGAGCGCGACACCCCCGGCGCCAGGGCAATCGCCTGCGCCACCCCCACCCACAGGCCATCGCCCACGCGCACATCGTCCAGCGGCCGGGCATTCGTCGCCAGACGCTCGCTCACCCACAACACCGTCCCGGTGAGCAGCAGCCCCACCCCGACGCCCGCAGGGCTCTCGAAGAGCGCCTCCAGGCGGCTCCTCAGCAACACCCCTATAACCGCGGCCGGCACCGTCCCAACCACCAGGGGCACCAGCAGCCGTCGCCGCGTCGTGAACAGCGACACGATCTCCCGGCGCAGGAACACCACGATCGCCAAAGCCGACGCCGCGTGCAGCACCACCTCCAGCGTCACCGGCGCCTCCCTCACCCCGAGCAGAGCGCGGGCGAGCACCAGGTGGCCCGAGCTCGACACCGGCAAGAACTCCGTGATGCCCTGGAGGACGCCGAGGCCGATGCCCTCGAGAATCGTCACAGGCGGGGTGTCCTCTTGGCGGGGACGCCGCAGGTGGGGACGCCCCCATTATAGCACCGCCCCGGCCAGGGTCAAGAGAAAAAAACAACCAGTCTCGATGAACTTGACACAACATCGGCGGCGTGGTAGACTCCGCGGGCGATGGGCGATTAGCTCAGTCGGCAGAGCGCTACACTCACATTGTAGAGGGCGCTGGTTCGAGTCCAGCATCGCCCACCATCCCACCCATGAGCCAGCCCACGGCTTGCGCCGCACCCGCGCGCGCAGGAGCGCCAGGGCAAGCCGCGGCACACGCGGCCCCGCCAGCGCTCTTCCGCGGTTGACTTCCCGCGTGGCGTCCGGTATAGTTTGGGACGGGCAGCGCGCGTCCCCGGGGACCCGCGTTCGCAAGCAAGGGAGCAGCCAAGGACATGCCGAGCGCGCGGGACGAAGAGTTCATCCGCTTCGCGGCGGCGAGCGGGCACCTGACAGGGGAACAGGCTGAGGAGGCGCTGGGCGCGCTGCGCGACATCGAGGCCCTCGGGGGTTCGGCAGCGGCGCCCGACCTGTTGCTCAAGCGGGGCCTGCTGTCGGAGCGCCAGGTCGCGCTCGTCCACCAGGCCGTCGCTGCGAGCAAGACGGCGACGAAGGTGCCGCGCGAGCTCGCCGGCTTTGAGCTCATCGAAAAGGTCGGCCAGGGCGGCATGGGCAGCGTCTTCAAGGCCCGACAGAAGGAGCTCAACCGCGCGGTCGCGCTCAAGGTCCTCTCCCCACGACTGGCGCGCAGCAGCGAGTTCGTCGAGCGCTTCCTCCGCGAGGCCCGCGCTGCCGGCCGGCTCAACCACCCCAACATCGTCGCGGCAATTGACGTGGGCGAGGACCAGGGGTTCTACTACTTCGCCATGGAGTACGTGGAGGGCGAGACCCTTGCGAAGCTGCTGGCGCGCGAGGGGCCTCTGGCCGAGGAGCGCGCGCTGCGTATTGCCGCCGACGTCGCCCGCGCGCTCGACCACGCCCAGGGGAAGGGCCTGATCCACCGGGACATCAAGCCCGACAACATCATGGTGACGCCCGACGGGCGGGTGCGCGTGACCGACTTCGGCCTGGCGAAAGCCATCGGCAAGGGGACGCCCGACGGGACGGACGACGAGCGCTTCCTGGGCACCCCGGCCTACGTGGCCCCCGAGCAGATACGCTCGGAGCCCGATATTGACTGCCGCGCCGACATCTTTTCGCTGGGCGTGACGCTGTTCCAGATGCTGACGGGCGAGCTGCCGTTCAAGGGTGCCAACCCGATGGCCATCGCCGCCGCGGTGGTGGCGGAGCCGTTGCCTCCGCTGCGCAGGCTGCGGCCCGATGTTTCGGCCGCCACTGCGCGCATCGTGGAGAAGATGACGGCGAAGGCGCCCTCGGAGCGCTACGCGACGCCGGCCGAGGTCGTGGCGGCCATCGAGAGCGCCCTCGCCGCCCCACGCGCGCCCGCGCCCAGAGCCATCCAGCCGCGTGCCCCTGCCTACCCGCCGGCGGGCAGGGTGCCACGCCGGCAGGCCTCGCACACCACCACCTACGTCGCCGTCGCCGCCGTCGTCCTGGTCCTCGGGGCGCTCATCGCCCTCGTGGTCAGCCTCGGCCCAAAGGGGAGCTGGTCGAAGCCCAAGACACCCACGACCAGCATCGTCGTGGTGCCACGGCCGGCGAGCCGGACGCTGCCCGACACGAGCAGCCGCGTTGCCGCAGCCGAGGCGATGATGCGCGAGCTCGTCCGCGCCATTGACAGCGCCAACAGCTTCGAGCAGCAACACCCGCACGACATCGCCGGCCAGGCCGCGAAGCTCAAGGCCCTGCTCGACGCCTACCCGCCGGCGCGGCGCGAAGGGCTGCCGCCAGATGGCATTGACCTCCTGGAGCGCGCGGAGGCGCGCCTCGCCGCCCTCCAGGAGCAGGTCCAGAAGGTGGTGGAGAGGGAGCTCGGCGAACGCCTCACCCGGGGCGAGGCCCTCCTCAACGCATGGAAGGTCAACGAGGCGTTCGCGCTCCTCGACACCTTCCCCACCACCCTGCGCACCCCCTTCGCCACGGAGCGGCTCGCCGCCCTCCGCGCGCAGTGGACCAAGCGGGCCATCCAGCTCTATGAGTTCAACGACGCCGATGCGAAGGCGCTCGTCGAACAGCGCAAGCTCGACGAGGCGAAGGCCATCTACGCCGGCTTCGCCCGCTGCGTCGTCCCCGAGGTCGCCGAGCGGGCCAAGGCCGCGCTCGACGCCCTCGAGCAGAGCGCCCCCAGGAAGGTGGTCGAGTCCAGACGCCTGGGCCGCGCCGCCTACGTCAGGGAAGCCAAGGCCATCCTCGAGCAACTGGGCGCGCGCCAGGTGCGCGAGGCCCGCAACCTGGCCGACGCCGCGGCCGTCAACCCCGCCCTCGCGGCCTTCCGTGAGGAGATCGGCGACCTCCAGCACTTCGTCCGCACCGTCGGCGACGTCCTCGCCGCCGCAGCCGTGGGGGCCAAGAAGCTCAGGCCGGGCGACAAGTTCCGCCTCGGCGGCCTCGCGGGCGATGTCATCGAGTCCGATGGCGAGAAGCTCGTCATGCGCTTCGGCAACGTCAACGTCGCAAAGCGCCTCGCCGACCTGCGGCCGGCCGACATCGTGGACCTCGCCATCCGCGGCTACGGCGGCCCGAGCTCGGCGTTGGACGCGAAACTCGGCCTCTTCCTGCTCGCCCAACGGGACTACGAGGGCGCGCGGAAGCGTCTGGACTTCGCCCGGGCGAACAACGCGGACGTGACGCGCGAGCTGGCCCTCCTCGCCCGCTTCTCACCGCAGGTGTGCCCAGACTGCAAGGGTGCCAAGAGCGTGGCCTGCCCCGACTGCGAGGGCAAGGGGGTGGCGAGCGTCGAGCGCCGCGACTGCGAGGTCTGCAAGGGCAAGGGCGGCGGCAGATGCGGGTTCTGCCACGGCACCGGCCGGGCAACCTGCCCAAGCTGTGGCGGCTCGGGCCGCAGCCCCATCGGCCTCAACTGCAACGACTGCGGCGGCAGGCGCTGGGTCAGGTGCCGAAAGTGCGGCGGCGACGGCTACCTCACCTGCTCCGCCTGCAAGGGCACAGGCACCGTCACCATCACGACCCCGTGCGCCAGGTGCAAGGGGAACCGCACCGTTGCTTGCGCCAGGTGCGGTGGGACAGGCAGCCTGCCGCCGCCCGACCTCGCCCCGCCCCCCGAGGCCCCTGCCAAGCCGTGACAAGTAGCCTTTGACAGGTCCCGCACTTCGCGCTAGTATAGTGCCCGACCGCTGGGTTCGTAATGTGGGCTTCAGCCCGTATCCCGGCTCGCAATTGAAGATTGCAGATTGAGAATCTGCAATCTGAAATCGAGTCAGGCCGCGTGGGTCGGCCGCTGGTTCCGGTTCCGGGGACTGGCGGAGCCCTGGAGGCGCCTGGTGTGAAGCACATCATCTCGGTACTGGTGCAGAATGAGCCGGGCGTGCTCGCCCACATCTCGACGCTGTTCGCGGGCCGCGGCTTCAACATAGACAGCCTGGCCGTCGGCGAGACCGAGGACCCCGCCGTCTCGCGCATGACCGTCGTCGTCGAGGGCGACGAGCAGGTCCTCGAACAGGTCGTCAAGCAGCTCCGCAAGCTCATCACCGTGCTCAAGGTGCAGGACTTCTCGGGCCGCGACTACGTGGAGCGCGACCTGATGCTGATCAAGGTCAACGCCCCCTCTGGTCGCCGGGGCGAGATCATCGAGCTGGTGACGCTGTTCCGCGGGAGGGTGGTGGACGTTGGTGCGACGGAGCTGATGGTTGAGCTTTCGGGGCCGGAGAAGAAGCTCGAGGCCTTCATCGCCCTCGTGCGGCCGTTCGGCATCAAGGAGCTGTGCCGCACCGGGCGCGTGGCCCTGGCGCGCGGGCAGAGGTGAGGGACGAGATGCGCAATCGGCGATCGGCAATCTGCAATCGGCAATGGCTCGGCCTCCGCCGCCACGGCGCGCGCCGCGCGGGCAGCGAGGCCGGGGCCGGCTCTCCGCCGCTCTCCGCCCCGCCTCTGCCGGGCCACGAACCCCCGGCCGCGCCGCCGGCCGCCGAAGGGCCATCGCCCAGCCACCAAAAGCTCGCGCTCTGGGCCGGCGGGGCGCTCGTCGTCCTCATCGTCCTCGTCATCATGCTCGTCTCCCCGCGACGCCAGCCCCTGCGCCTCGTCCCAAAGGGCCAGACCATGGTCCAGGTGGTGGACGTGTCGCGGTTCCTCAATAGCCCGCTCTACAAGGCGCTCGTGGCCGAGGGCCACCCGCTACTGGCCTCCATCGAGGCCAAGGAGGAGAAGTTTGGCATCAGCCTCCGCCGCGACGTTGCCGTGGTGGTGGACACCAACGACAGCACGATCCTGATGGGGCGCTTCCGGCCCGACAGGCTGCGCGACGGCTTCGAGGAGAGCATCGAGGCGCGCGAGAAGGACCTCAACCGCGGGCGCGCCACCCCCGTCGAGCTCAGGATCGAGCACGCCAAGGTCGAAGGCCGCGAATACCTCTACGTCAGCCAGGAGGGCATTGACCACGCCTTCGCCGCCGTCGGCTCCAGCGTCGTGTGCTTCGGCGACCGCTGGGGCGTGCGCCGCTTCCTCAAGGGCGTGGCCGGCGCGCGCGGCCACGCGCTCGACGACGCCGCCTTCGCCGCCGCCTACTCCCCGGAGCTCGCCCGACGAGCCCTCCTCTACCGCCTCGAGAAGCCGGGCGGCAAGTTCGTGGCCTCCAGGCTCAGGGACATCGTTGGCGAGCCGGGCGAGGGCATCCAGGCCACCTTCTTCGCTGTAGCGACCTCCCGCAGCGACATCACGCTGACTCTCCGCTTCGCGGCACGCGACCCCAAGGCCGCCGAGAAGCTCGAAGCCCAGCTCTCCAAGGCCACAGTCGAGGTCGCACTCCGAGCCCTCCTCGGCGCCGACGCCGCCGTCAAGGTCTCGCGCGCCGACCCCATCGTCGTCCTCGAAGCCGCCATTCCGCTGGACGACTTCGACGAGATCGTTGAGAAGGACAAGAAGGGGCAGGGCTCCAACCTCATCCTCAGCCTGCTGGCAAACTAGCATGCCCGAGCAGCACGAGAACCCCGGTATCCTGGCCGCGGAAGAGGCGGCATCGGCCGAACCCCCCAACGCGAAACCCGAAACGCGAAACGCGAAACCCGGAACCGCTCCCCCACCGCCCCAGCACCTCCCCTTCCTGGTCCTCGTCCTTCTCCTACTCCTCGCCCTCCACGCCCTCCAGGGGCCGGTGCGCCACTGGGTCTCGGGGCGCTACCGCGCCATGGCCGCCTTCGGCCGCGCTCTCGACGTCTGCATGGAGGAATACGTCGAGCCCCGCCCAGCCGCCGAGCTCGTGCAGGGCGCAATCGAGGGGATGGTGGACAGCCTGAAGGACCGCCACAGCGCCTTCCTGCTCCCCGCCGCGCACCGCAGGCTCCAGGACAGCGAGGAGGGCCGCTACGCCGGCATCGGAGTCCTCATCGGCCTCACGCGCGACGAGAGGCTCGCCATCAACCAGGTCTTCGACGGCTCCCCAGCGGCCAAGGCCGGCCTGCGGCCCGGCGACATCATCCTCTGGGCGCTCGAGCACGACCCCAACGGCCTCAAGGAGCCCACCAAGCATGACTTCGCCGCCGTCAAGAACCTCACCCGCGCCTCCGCAGTCCTGCGCGGCGAGGCCGGCACTAAGGTCACGCTCCGCATCCGCCGCAGGGCCAGGCCGCGAGCCATCGCCGAGAAGCTGAAGGACATCAAGGAGGGGGCCGCGAAGGAAGTCAAGGAAGATGCCGCGGAAGAGTTCGACGTCACGCTCGTCCGCGGCGAGGTGCGCCCGCCTCTGGTGGAGGTCGAGCTGCTGCCCGACGTCATCGGCTACCTGCGGATCATCAACGACTTCCCCGACGAGGCGCACCGCAAGGTCAGCGATGGCCTCGCCAAGCTCAAGGCCCAGGGCATCCGCGCGCTCATCCTGGACCTCCGCGGCAACGCCGGCGGATTCCTCGACGAGGCCATCCGCATCGCCGACCTCTTCATCCCCAGCGGCGTCATACTCTCAACCTCCAACCGCCGCCCCGACGAGAACCGCGTCTTCCACGCCACCCCAGGCGGGCCGGGCGAGGACCTCCCGATGGCCGTCCTCGTTGACGGCGCCAGCGCCAGCGCCGCCGAGGTCCTCGCAGGAACCCTCCAGGACCACGGCCGGGCCAAACTCGTCGGCACCAAGACCTACGGCAAAGGCGCCGTCAGCAAGCGCTTCCCCCTCGGCGACGGCTCGGGCATCCTCCTCAGCACCGGAAAATACGTCCTACCAAAAGGCCGCCACATCGAGGGCACGGGGTTGGAGCCCGACCTCGTCGTCCAGCCACCCACCCGCGAGGAGCGCGAGGCCCTCGAGCCCGGCGCCAAGCCCCCGGACCCCCAGCTCGAGGCCGCCGCCAAGCTCCTCATCTCCCAGCTCGCCGGCCCCCAGAAGACCCCCTGAGAGGACGAGCGGCGCTGAAGCTCTTGCCGAGCCATTCAGGTGGCAAGCTGGTTGGGGTTTCGCGCAGGGCCGGCCCGGCAACCGCGCCGCGGGCACCAGCGGTGGGCCTTTCTGCTGGCCGCTCCGCCCCACTGCGGCCGCCGGCGGCGGGCCGTCTTACAACTCCTTACAAATTATTACCCCCCGTTGACATGCCGTAGGTATCAATGTAGTATGGTGAGCGCGTGGGAATGTGTCCCTGCGCGCTTGGAGTCCGGGCCGTGAAATCCTTGTCCGCTCCGGTTGTGGCGCTCATTGCCAGCTACGTGCGCCCGGCGCTTGCGGCTGCCGCCGCCGCCATCCTTTGCGCCGCCGGCGCCTGGGCGTCTGAGGGTGAGCTTGCGATGCGCTACGAGGAGGCGTGGTTCCAGGAGAACGGCCTGCACGAGCTTGGTAGGGCGGCGGAGCTGTATGCTTCGGTTGCGGTGGCGGCACAGAAGGCCGCGCCGGCCCTCGCGGCCAGGGCGCTGCTGCGCCAGGGCGCCTGCCGCCGCGAGCTGGGCGACGCCGAGGGCGCGGCCAAGGCCGAGCTCGAGGCCCGCCGCCGATTCCCCGACGAGTTCCGAAAGTTCCCCACACACCGCCTCGAGGTCCTCCACAAGCAGCTCGACGAGGCGTTCAACGTCGCCGACGCCGCCACCGCCAGCCAGGCCATCGTGCGGTTCCTCAGCGACCTCGACGTCGCGGTGGTCCACAGCATCTGCGAGGCCTGCTACGCGCGGGCCGCCGAGCAGCGCGCCAGCGACCCCATCGCCAGCATCCCAGCCCTCCGCAAGGCCATCGCCATCAGCACCTACCTGCGGCAGGCCGAGCGGAGCGCCTTCGCGCAGAAGGACATTGGGGACATCTATGCCTCCCGCACCCGCTACGAGGAGGCCATCGCCGCCTACCGCAAGGTGCAGGAGGACTTCCCCGACGTCAAGGGCGCCTGCGCCTGGGCACAGCTCGGCATCGCGGAGGTCCAGCGCCTCCGCGGCCGCCTCGCCGAGGCGGTGGAGGCCTACAGCGCGGTGGAGCGCGACTATCCCGGCCAGCTCGCACAGGTGGTCTGGGCCAACCTGTGGATGGGCGACGCCTTCCGCGTCGCCGGCAGGGCCGCCGACGCGCAGGCCGCCTGGCGCCGCGTGCTCGAGGAGTTCAACGAGCCCGGCTACGCAGACATCCTCGCCATTGCCGCACGCCTGCTCGGCCAGGCCAGCGGCAGCGACACGCCGAGGCTGCCCGACGACGAGTTCGCCAACGACGTCGCCTACTTCCTCGCCGTCGAGCAAGAGCTCGCGGGCCGGCCCCAGGAGGCCCGCAGGTGGTATCAGCGCTGCGTGGAGGTCTCGAGAGGCAACGACTGGCCCCGCCCTCTCGCCGCGCGCGCCCTTGAGGCCGGGCCGCCAAGCCTGCCGGGAGGAAAGGAGTAGTGCAATGGGTCCCCGAGTCATCGCTGGCCGATTGAATCGATCCACTCGGTTCGCTCGATTTGCAGCTCGGAAGCCGGGCTTCACCCTCATCGAGATGCTTGTCGTCATTGCCATCATCTCCATCCTTGCGGGCATGCTCCTCCCAGCCGTCTACACCGCGCGCGAGCAGGGCCGCCAGAAGCGCTGCATGGGCCAGATTTCCGACCTCTACAAGGGCACCCAGCGCTACATCGTCAACATGGGCGACAACTACTGGATGCCCTGCTGGCTCACCCAACTCCTCACACAGGGCTTCATCGAGGACTTCCGCGACGGCGCCGGGCGAAAGCTCAACAACCCGTCGTTCGACTGGACGACCGGGCGCGACATCATGCAGAAGAACGGCTCGGTGCTCTTCTGCCCCACCGACGGCTCCACCGGCGACGAGGGCGGCCGCCCAGACCACCTCTTCACCTCCTACGGCAGCGTCACGCGCCGCATTGACCAGTTCTACCTTGCCGACATTGACCCCCACCCCGCCACCGACCCCGCGAACAACAAGCGGTTCGTTGACCCAGGCAGCGTCTCCTACGCCAAGCACCCTCTCGACGTCATCCCGTGCAGCTACCTCTACGAGTTCGGCGCCGAGCCGTGCGACTGGCTCTACTGCTGGGACGAGACCTACCACGGCACGCCCGGCACGCCCCCGGCCGACCGCGAGTTCGTCGGCTACGACCCCAGCGGCTGGGACGCCATCGCCCTCTGCGACCTCAACCACGACGGCGTCGTCTCCTGGTACGAAATGAAGCAGCGCACCATCCTCGGCAAGCAGTCCATCAACCTCAAGGCCTGGGGGCCCCGTGTCCCCGTCATCTCCTGCTACCACCACGCCGCCAAGCCCGACCTCATGCCCAGGAGCAAGGTCATCTACGCCACGGGGCTCGGCAACGTCTACCTCGGCACCCCGGCCTGGGAGCAGGACACCATGGGGAACTGACGGCCCGCGCGGCAGCACGCCCGCGCAACCGAAAGGAGCAACCTGCATGACGGCGAGGGAACCACTTGCTGCACTACTGGCCCTGGCCCTCT
>FWPV01006087.1_pt1 | contig 23440 bp, 20 predicted proteins | sample 2228371 | NCBI WGS metagenome assembly FWPV01 (sample SAMEA103939776, study PRJEB20133) | metagenome | reverse complement strand
CGCCTCTGTCGTGCTGCCCTACGGCACGACGATCGCCTCGTGGCGGTTCTTCGCGCGCGCAGGCACAGAGGAGGTCCCGCTCTCGCCCGTCCTCGGCCCTGAGACCCTCACCGGCCCGAAGACGAATGCCTGGGAGCACGTCCCCGGCTCGATCTCGGGCCACAAGTACGAGGACCTCGACGGCAACGGCATGTGGGACGAGGGCGAAAGCGGACTCGCAGGATGGACGATCCGGCTGTACCGGCTGACGCTCGCCATCCCGTCTCCGAACGGACTCGCGCCGCTGGACCTCCCGTCCGCGTGGACGCTGGTCGCCGAGACCGTCACCGGCGAGGGTGGCTGGTACGGATTCAGCGGTCTGCTGCCCGGGACGTATCGGGTGGAGGAGGTCGGCCAGCCAGGCTGGAGCATGACTGACGCTCCCGAGGGCGACTTCGTCGTCGAGAGCGGCACCGCCATCGAGGCCGCCGACTTCGGCAACCACAAGGTCATGTACGTCAAGACGTTCGAGCTCACGTTCGACGCGCCTCCGGCGGGAGCGAAGTTCTTCGTCGAGACGACGGTCAATGGCGAGCCCATCCGGCTCGACCTCGTCGGCTCAGGCCCGTACAGCGCCGCCATCGACGTCGAGCATCCGTACGAGATCGGCGAGGTGACGTGGTACGCCGAGAAGGACGGCGAGGAGATCGTGCTCGGAATCACCGAGGGCGAGACCCTCGAGGGCGATACCACCAACGCGTTCACGTACAGCGCGAGCGTCTCCGGCCACAAGTTCTCCGACGACGACGGCAACGGCGTGTGGGACGCGCCGGGCGAGGTCGGTCTGCCCGGTTGGACGATCGCGCTGTACCGTATGTCGAGCGGTGACGGCATGCAGCCCGCTGCAGTCCCTGACCCGGCGCCTGGGTTCGCTCTGTACGACACCACGGTGACCGGCGAAGGCGGTGCGTACTCGTTCGCCGGGCTGCTCCCCGGGACCTACTACGTCGCCGAAGAGCAGCAGGAGGGTTGGACGCAGACGGCCGCGCCGGATGGCACGTTCGTGGTGACGAACGGCACCGCCCTGACGGACCTCGACTTCGGCAACCAAGAGGAGTTCCTGCCGTTCACCGATACCGACATCGTCAAGAGTGCAGACAAGTCGACCGCGGAGCCGGGAGACCTGGTCACGTACACGCTCACGTACTCCAACATCGGCGACGGTATCATCGAGTCGGTCCGCATCGTGGACGACTACGACGAGCGGTACATGACTCCTGTCGACACGGCAGGCGGCACGGTGGTCGATGGCACCATCGTGTGGATCGACACGGTGCCGCTCGGGCCGGGCGAGTCCCGGACCATCACCTACACGATGCGCATCTCCGAGGACATGCCGGAAGGCACGACGGTGCTGCGCAACGTCGCGGTCATCAATCCGGGCGGCCACGAGTCCTCGTGGACGGTCCGCGTGACGGTCGAAGAGCCGTTCCTGCCGTTCACTGGCAGCAATGGCTTCCTGGTCCTGCTCGCGGTCCTCGCTGCAGCCGCCGCTGCGGTCGTGCTCCGCAAGAAGGCTCAGGAGTAGGGGCAGGCGCTTCGGCGCCGAAAGAGCGGGGGCCCGTCCGGGCCCCCGCTCGCATCTTCAGGCGAAGGTCGTTTCTGCTGGTGCTTACCGCGGCGGGACGTTCTCGCCCCAGTCGATGCGGCCGTTGTCACGCCAGTCGATGATGTGCCACACCTCGTGGTTCAAGATCCGGGAGAGGCTCGCCGTGTGATTCGGGTTGATGACGATCCGCCCGGACTTGTAGTAGCAGATCGCCTGATAGCCCTTGGTGTCGCCGAAGCTCACCGTCGTGCCCTTGAGGATCGGGTACTTCGCGATCAGGCCCGCCAGGATCCGGCGCGCCTCGGCGAGCTCGTCGGTGCTCGTCGCAGTGGGCTTGGTGCTGACGGTCTTGGGCTTGGCTGCCGGAGCGGAGGCGGTCCTCTTCGGGGCTGCGGCACTTGCCGGCTGAGGCGCCGCGACCGGCGTCGGCTGCTTGGCGGCAGCGCCGAGGTCGAGCGCGTCGTCGCTGTACGCCACTGTCGGCACAGCCGGCTGTGCGGCCTCGAGCGTCGTTCCGATCGCCAGGCGGGCGGACGCGTTGTCGCCCGGGAGGACGGCCACCGTCGCCGCCACGATGGCGGCGGCTGCGACCGCCGTGAGGGTCATGAGCCGTGTGCGGCTCTTCGTGATCGCCTTCATCTCGAACGCCCCTTTTCGAGCCAGAGCGCGAAACCGGCCCGAACCCCCCGAGAAGGCCTCTTGAGGGTTCGGGCCGGCTGTGTGCCAGCGCGTCTGCCTCGGCAGCCCGGCTGTCCTGGGAGCGGCGCTCCTGTAGACCCGTGGCTTTGCGTCGTCCGCCTTTCGGCGGAGGTGCCTTTTTCGGGGTTCGCCCGGTATTCGCTTCTCAATCGCCGTACACTTGCGTTATCGGCAGCGTGGAGCGGCGGCTTTAGCCGGGAGCGACCATGAACGACAGCGACGCGCAGGGATCCGCAGCGGCTTCTCAGCCGAGCAGCCGCTCGTCGGCCTGGCGGCGTTCGGTCGTGAGGCTGGCCAGCGACTGGTTCTTCGGGCTTGCGCTCGGTCTGCTCGCCTACCAAGGCGTCACGGACGGCCTTGCCGCACGCTCGCAGGCCGCGTTGCGCTCGGAGATGCCCGCGCTGACGGCGCCAGCGCCGTCAGCGACTGCCGCTTTGGACTTCAGCGCGTGGGAGCGCGACAAAGCGTACTGGGACGCCCTGAAGCCGGGTCAGCCGTTCGCGACGATCGTCTGCGAGGCGATCGGTCTGGACGCTGTGGTGGTCAAGGGGGTCGAGCCTCGCGATCTGCGGCTCGGCCCCGGTTGGGCGCCGTACACGGACGTGCCGGGCCCCACCGGCAACTGCGGCATCTCAGGTCACAGGACGACGTACGGCGCTCCGTTCCGCCGCATCGACCGCCTCGAGCGGGGCGACAGGATCTCGCTTGTCGCGCCGCACACGACGTACACCTATGAAGTGGAGCGGGTCTTCGTGGTGCGTCCAGACCAGACCGAGGTCTTCGCAACGACCGAAGAGCCTTCGCTGACGCTTACTGCGTGCCACCCGCCGTATAGCGCGCGGTACCGTATCGTTGCGCGTGCGGTGCTCGTGGGAGCCACGCCGAACCAAGCAGGGAGAGAGTAGGGAGACGACATGCGGGTACTGGTGACCGGCGGCGCAGGCTTCATCGGCTCGAACCTCGTCTGGTCGCTTGTCGGTGCGGGCCACGAGGTGCACGTGGTCGACGACCTGTCGACCGGAAGCCTCGAGAACCTGCATCCGGCCGCGAACATGCGCACGCTCGACGTCACCGACAGCCGGTTCATCGACGCGGTCCGCGAGATAGCGCCAGAGGTCATCGTGCACCTCGCAGCGCAGACCAGCGTCCCGGTGTCGGTGAGGGAGCCCGAGCGTGATTGGCGCATCAACGTCGGAGGGACCCGCGCGGTCGCGCGAGCAGCGAAAGCATGCGGCGCCCGCAAGCTGCTCTCGGCATCGTCGGCGGCCGTGTACGGCGAGCCGGCCGAAATCCCGCTCCGCGAGACGGCGCAGAAGCGTCCGACGAACCCGTACGGTTCGTCGAAGCTCGAGGCCGAGCGAGTGCTCGCCGAGGAGCTGCGTGGAAGCGGCGTCGACTTCGCGTCGCTGCGATTCTCGAACGTGTACGGTCCGCGCCAGGACTGGCGTGGTGAGGGCGGGGTGGTCGCGCTCTTCTCGGCAGCGATGACGTCCGGGCGCCCACCTGTGGTGCTCGGGACCGGCGCTCAGACGCGCGACTTCATCTACGTCGGGGACGTCGTCGGGGCGATCTTGGCGGCGCTGGAGTCGCCAGTCCTGCTCGCTGGTGAAGGGGACGACGGCCCGGCGTACAACATCTCCACGGGCACGGAGACGTCGATCGACATGCTCGTCGCGCATCTGCGTGCGGCGACCCGGTACGGCGGTCCGGTCGAGCACGGCCCCGAACGGGAAGGCGACATCGCGCGAAGCGCGCTGGACCCGTCCAAGGCGCGGGAAGTCTTCGGCTGGGAGGCCCGCGTGCCGCTCGAGACGGGCTTGGCGATGACGGTGAAGTGGTTCGGGAGGGGTGCGTGACTCGCACAGCTGCCGCGCCGGACTCGGCCAGGAGCTGGCTGGCGAAGGTCGCCGCCGACGTCGAGCGCGCCGAGTCGGTGGTGGGCGGATCGCCGCGCATCGCATCGTCGTCCCCGGCCTACTGCGCGGCGCTCGTCGTGAAGGGGCGGCTCTCGCGCGAGGACGAGGCCGCGGGCCGAGCGTTCGCGGGCCCCGACGGCGAGGCGGTCCGGAAAGCGCTCGCGGCGCTCGGCGTCCCAGGAGAGCCGTTCTTGGCCGTGACGCGTCCGACGGCGAAGGCGAACGAGGACCTCGAAGCAGCGGCCCGCCGCATCTGCGAGTTAGCGCACGCTGTGGAGGCGGAGATCGTCCTGGCGCTCGATCCGGTCGCGGCGGACGACGTCGCGCGCGCGTTCGGATTGCAGGAACTGAAGCCGGGCGAGCCGGTGGACGTGCCGGGATTCAGGCTGCTCGCGACGAACGACTTTGCCGCGGCGCTCGCTGACGAACGGGCGAAGCGCGCGGTCTGGCGCCAGCTCAAGGCGCTTGCGAAGGGCCGCTGACTGCGCGGGTCCAGAAAGGACAGGGCGCCCGAAGGCGCCCTGCGTCTCATGCGGCGGTCTTGTGGGCGTCAGTCTTCTTCGATCTCGGTGATCGCGCCCATGGGGCACTCTTCCATGCAGGTGGCGCAGCCGGTGCAGTCGTCCTCGTTGACCGGCTCAGCGACGTCGTCCACGAGCTCGAGGACCCCCTCGGGGCACGCGTCGACGCAGATGCCGCAGCCGGAGCACTCTTCAGGGTCGATGATCGGTCGAGGCATGTCCTTCTCCTTCGTCGTTGACGCCCCCCGAACGCCGGCGACGCGGGCGGGCCGAATCGCCAGGTACAGTAGCCGACGGGTGCGGCCCTGTAAAGGGGGAGGCCGACACCTTCTGGTCCCGCGCGGGATTCCTTGTCAGGTGTTCAGCCACGGCGTGCTTAGGCGCGGCCGAACCTGGGTATCATCAGTCAAGCAATTTCAGAAAACTTGACACGATGTGACTTAGATTATACCGTGGCAAGCGCGCCTGGGACGACGAGCTCCGGCGCCTGAAGAGACGAACGAATCCGCGCACGCGCGGGATCGAAGGGAGAGAGCGAGCATGGGAAAGATCATCGGCATCGACCTGGGCACGACGAACTCGGCGATGGCGGTGCTGGAAGGCGGGGAGCCGACCATCATCGTGAACGCCGAGGGCGACCGCACGACACCGTCGGTGGTGGCGTTCCGCAAGAACGGAGAGCGCATCGTCGGCAAGGCGGCGAAGAACCAGGCGATCACCAACCCTGAGAACACCATCAAGAGCATCAAGCGCTTCATCGGCCGGCGCTTCGAGGAGGTCGAGTCGGAGCGCAAGACCGTCGCGTACAAGGTCGTCAAGGGCAAGGACGGGCGGGCGGTCGTCGAGGTCGAGGGCAAGGAGTACACGCCCGAGGAGATCTCGGCGATGATCCTCCAGAAGCTCAAGGCGGATGCGGAGGCCTACCTCGGCGAGCCTGTCACCGAAGCGGTCATCACCGTCCCGGCGTACTTCAACGACATGCAGCGTCAGGCGACGAAGGACGCCGGCAAGATCGCAGGCCTCGAGGTCAAGCGCATCATCAACGAGCCGACCGCGGCAGCCCTCGCGTACGGCCTGGACAAGCAGGGCCAGGACCAGACGATCCTCGTGTTCGACCTGGGCGGCGGCACGTTCGACGTGTCGATCCTCGAGATCGGCGAGGGCGTCTTCGAGGTGAAGTCGACCTCGGGCGACAACCACCTGGGCGGCGACGACTGGGACCAGCGCATCATCGACTGGCTGGCTGACAAGTTCAAGGCCGACCACGGAATCGACCTGCGTCAGGACAAGATGGCGCTCCAGCGTCTGAAGGAGCACGCCGAGAAGGCGAAGATGGAGCTCTCGTCGATGCAGTCGACGCAGATCAACATCCCGTTCGTGACTGCCGACCAGACCGGTCCGAAGCACCTGGACTACACGCTCACGCGCGCGGAGTTCCAGAAGATCACCTCGGACCTTCTCGAGCGGTGCCGCAAGCCGGTCGAGCAGGCCATCAAGGACGCGGGGCTCAAGACGTCCGACATCGACCACGTGATCCTCGTGGGCGGCTCGACGCGCATGCCTGCGGTCCAGGAGTTGGTCAAGCAGCTCACGGGCAAGGACCCGCACATGGGCGTGAACCCTGACGAGGTCGTGGCGCTCGGCGCCGCCATCCAGGGCGGCGTGCTCGCCGGCGACGTCAAGGACATCCTGCTGCTCGACGTCACGCCGCTGTCGCTCGGCGTGGAGACGCTGGGTGGCGTCATGACGAAGCTGATCGAGCGCAACACCACGATCCCGACCCGCAAGAGCGAGATCTTCACGACGGCGGCCGACGGCCAGACGAGCGTCGAGATCCACGTGCTGCAGGGCGAGCGCGAGATGGCGGCCGACAACAAGACGCTCGGCCGGTTCCACCTCACGAACATCCCGCCCGCGCCGCGCGGCGTGCCGCAGATCGAGGTCACGTTCGACATCGACGCCAACGGGATCGTGAACGTGAGCGCGAAAGACCTCGGCACAGGCCAGGAGCAGAAGATCACCATCACCGGTTCGACCGCGCTCTCGGACGAGGAGGTCGAGCGGATGGTGCGTGAGGCCGAGGCGCACGCGGAGGAGGACCGCCGCAAGCGCGAGGAAGCCGAGGTGCGCAACAACGCCGACACGCTCGTGTATGCCACAGAGAAGTCGCTCAAAGACCTGGGCGACAAGGTGCCTGCGGACACGAAGAGCGCGTGCGAGGACGCCATCGCGGACGTGAAGAAGGCGCTCGAGGGCGGCGACCTCGACGAGATCCGCCGCGCGACCGAGCGCTTGCAGCAGGCGTCCTACAAGCTGGCGGAGATCGTCTACCAGCAGTCGCAGGCCAGCGGCGAGGCTGGCTCGGCGGAGAGCGCTTCGGCGGCTGGCGGGTCCAGCGAGGAAGAGGTCGCTGACTTCGAGGTCGTGGACGAGGAGAAGTAGCCATGGTCGAGCGGAAGCGCACCGTGAGCGGCGGAAGCGCCCCCTCCGGGCGCGGTCCTCGGGAAGAGCGCCCTGCGGAGGCGCCCGTCGGGGGCGCTTCCGCCGCGGAGTCTCCCGTCGACCCTGAGTTGGAGACGGACCTGGGAGCCGAGCTCGAGCTGCGTGGCGACCAGCTGCAAGCAGAGCTCGAAGCGGCGCGCCAGGAGGCGGCCGAGCACCTGGAGACCGCGCAGCGCGTCAAGGCGGAGTTCGAGAACTACCGCAAGCGCGTCGCGCGTGACCAGGCTGAGATGGCCGCTCGCGCGGGCGAGCGAATCATCGCCGAGATCCTGCCGGTGCTCGACAACCTGGAGCGCGCCATCGACCACGTGACGGCGGGTGGCGACCTCAAGCAGCTGCTCGAAGGCGTGGAGATGGTGCACCGGCAGATGCTCGACGTGCTTAAGAAGGAAGGGGTCGAGGTCATCGACCCCTTCGGCCAGCCCTTCGACCCGGCCGTGCACCAAGCGGTCGGGCAGCGAGAAGACGAAAGCGTCCCGGAAGGCACCGTGGTGGAGGTCTACCAGAAGGGGTACGAGCTCGCGGGCAAAGTGGTTCGGCCTGCGATGGTCGTCGTCAGCACCGGAGGGCCGTCGGCGAAGGAGTAGGCGATGGCTGCCGCCAAGAACTACTACGACATACTGGGCGTCAGCCGGAACGCCACCCCGGAGGAGATCAAGAAGGCCTTCCGGAAGCAGGCGCGCAAGCACCACCCCGACGCCGGCGGCAGCGAGGAGCGCTTCAAGGAGATCAACGAGGCGTACGAGGTCCTGTCCGACCCGGAGAAGCGCAAGCAGTACGACCAGTTCGGCCAGTACTTCGGTGGCAATGTGCCGCCGGGTGCGGGCGCTCCGGGCGGGAGCGCGGGCTGGCCGGGCGGCTTCACCTACACGCACGTCGGCGACATCGGGGATCTAGGCGACATCTTCGGCGACCTGTTCTCCGGCTTCCGAGCGGCGGCCGGCGCCCGCACGGGAGCGCGCAGCGCTGCTCGCCGAGGCGCCGACCTCCAGTACGACGTGACGCTCTCGTTCGACGAGGCGTTGCGGGGCATCTCGACGAAGGTCGACGTCCGGCGCGATGAGACCTGCGCGACCTGTCACGGCACTGGCGCGAAGCCCGGGACGAGCCGCACGACCTGCCCGACCTGCAAAGGCACGGGCCACGTCACGCAAGGCCAGGGGCTGTTCGGGTTCTCCCGCACCTGCCCGCGGTGCGGCGGCGAGGGCACGGTCGTCGAGCAGCCGTGCCCGACGTGCAAGGGCCGCGGCGCCGTGACGCGCGTGAAGCCGGTGACGGTGAACATCCCGGCGGGCGTCACCGACGGCAGCAAGCTGCGCTTCAAAGGCAAAGGCGAGCCGGGCGTCGCAGGCGGGCCGCCGGGCGACCTGTACGTCGTGACGCACGTCAAGCCGCACGCGTACTTCTCGCGTGACGGCGCGGACGTGGTGCTCGAGCTTCCGGTGACGATCGCGGAAGCGGCGCTCGGCACCGAAGTGACGGTTCCAACGCCTGCGGGCGAGCGCGTGCGGCTGAAGATCCCGGCCGGCACGCAGGACGGCAAGGTGCTGCGGATCCCTGGGAAGGGAGCGCCCCGCTTGAAGGGCAAGGGCACCGGCGACTTGAAGGTGAAGATCCGCGTGAAAGTGCCGACGAAGCTCTCGGCACGGCAGCGCGAGCTGCTGGAGGAGTTCGCGCGGCTGTCGTCCGAGGACGTGCGTTCGCACATCAAGTAGGCAGATAGGGAGGCGAGCGATGAAGAGCCAGCGGAGCAGCAAGGACCGGCCGCTGTACATGATCAGCGTGGCCGCGCAGCTCGCGGGCATGCACCCGCAGACGCTTCGCATCTACGAGCGCAAGCGCCTGATCAAGCCGAAGCGCTCGGCTGGCAACACGCGTCTGTACTCAGACGCTGACATCGAGCGTCTCAGGCTGATACAGCGGCTGACCCAGGACGAAGGGGTGAACCTCGCGGGCGTCGTGCGGATCTTGGAGTTGGAGGACCGCATCGCTCGGCTGCAAGCCGAGTTAGACGCGGCCCGAGCGCAGGCGAGCCAGGCCGAACGACGGCTCGCCGTGGAGATACAGCGCGTGCGTCAGAGCATGCGCGCCGACATCGTGCACGTGCCGCGCGGCGGCATCGTGCGCAGGAGCGACTGCAGGTGAAGACGCGGCGGGTAAACCCTGGCCGTCGCAAGGAAGTGATGTGAGATGAGATTGGACAAGTTGACAGTCAAAGCGCAGGAGGCGCTGCAGGCGGCGCAAGGCATCGCCGACGACGCCTCCTCGCAAACGATAGAGCCGGAGCACCTCTTGAAGGCGCTCCTGGACGCCGCCGAGGGCATCGTCCGGCCGATCGTGCAGAAAGTCGGCGCCGACCCCGACCTCGTGGAAGCCGAGGTCTCGGCGGCGATCGCCAAGATGCCCAAGGTCTCCGGGCCGGGCGTGACGGGCCCTGCGGGCATCGGTCCGCGTTTGAGCACCGTGCTCAACGCGGCCTTCAAGCACGCCGAGAAGCTCAAAGACGCGTTCGTGTCGACGGAGCACCTGCTCCTCGGAATCGCCGAGGAGAACGGCGAGGCGAGCCGCATCTTGAGCGTGCACGGCGTGACGGCCCCGCGGTTGCTCGCCGCCATCGAGGAGCTGCGCGCGGGCGCGCGCGTGACCGACCAGAATCCCGAGGCGCAGTTCCAGGCGCTCGAGCGGTTCGGCCGCAACCTGACGGCGGCGGCGCGCGAGGGCAAGCTCGATCCGGTGATCGGCCGCGACGCCGAGATCCGCCGCGTCATCCAGGTGCTGTCGCGGCGCACGAAGAACAACCCGGTGCTCATCGGCGAGCCAGGCACCGGCAAGACGGCCATCGTCGAGGGGCTCGCGCAGCGCATCGTCGCGGGCGACGTCCCGGCGACGCTCAAGGACAAGGAGATCGTCGCGCTCGACCTAGGCGCGATGGTGGCTGGCGCGAAGTACCGCGGCGAGTTCGAGGACCGGCTCAAGGCAGTGCTGCGCGAGGTGCAGAACGCCGAGGGCCGCATCATCCTGTTCATCGACGAGCTCCACACGCTCGTCGGGGCCGGCGCGGCTGAAGGCGCGATGGACGCTTCGAACATGCTCAAGCCGGCGCTCGCGCGCGGCGAGCTCCACTGCATCGGCGCCACGACGCTCGACGAGTACCGCGAGCACGTGGAGAAGGACGCGGCGCTCGAGCGCCGCTTCCAACCGGTGTACGTGGGCGAGCCGACGGTGGAGGACACCATCGCGATCCTGCGCGGCTTGAAAGAGAAGTACGAGGTGCATCACGGCGTGCGCATCACCGACGGCGCCATCGTGGCCGCGGCGATGCTGTCGGACCGCTACATCACCGACCGCTTCTTGCCGGACAAAGCGATCGACCTCATCGACGAGGCGGCGAGCCGGCTGCGCATGGAGATCGACTCGATGCCGACCGAGATCGACGAGCTCGACCGCAAGCTCCGCCAGCTCCAGATCGAGGAGCAGGCGCTCATGAAGGAGAAGGACGAGGCGAGCAAGGAGCGGCTCGACGCGCTGCGTGCTGAGATGGCCGAACTGCAAGAGAAACTCTCGGGCCTCAAGGCGCGCTGGGAGAGCGAGAAGGCCGTCATCGCCGAGGTGCAGCGCCTGAAGGCCGAGCTCGACGAAGCGAAGGTCGAGTCCGAGCGGGCCGAGCGCGACGGCGACCTGCAGCGCGCGGCCGAGATCCGGTACGGCCGCATCCCTGAGCTCGAGCGGCGGCTTGCCGAAGCGGACGAACGCTTGAAGCAGCTGCAGTCGGGCGAGGCGATGCTCAAAGAGGAGGTCACCGAGACCGAGATCGCCGAGGTGGTGAGCTCGTGGACCGGCGTGCCGGTCTCAAAACTCCTCGAAGGCGAGATGGAGAAGCTCGTGCGCCTTGAGGAGCTGCTGCACAAGCGCGTGGTCGGCCAAGACGAGGCGATCGCCGCGGTCGCGAACGCCATCCGCCGGGCGAGAGCCGGTCTTTCCGACCCCAACCGGCCGCTCGGCTCGTTCCTGTTCCTCGGCCCGACCGGCGTCGGCAAGACCGAGCTCGCACGCGCGCTTGCGGAGTTCTTGTTCGACGACGAGCGCAACATGGTGCGCATCGACATGAGCGAGTACATGGAGAAGTTCAGCGTGCAGCGGCTGATCGGCGCGCCGCCGGGCTACGTCGGCTATGAGGAGGGCGGGCAGCTCACCGAGGCGGTGCGACGGCGTCCGTACAGCGTCGTGCTGCTCGACGAGATCGAGAAGGCGCACCCGGACGTGTTCAACGTGCTTCTGCAGGTGCTCGACGACGGGCGCTTGACCGACGGCCAGGGCCGCACGGTGAGCTTCCGCAACGCCATCGTCATCATGACGAGCAACGTCGGCAGCCAGTTCGTCACGGAGCTCGCGAAGAGCGGCGACTACGAGCAGATGAAGGCGGCGGTGGAAGAGGTGCTTCGCCAGACGTTCCGGCCGGAGTTCTTGAACCGCATCGACGACATCGTGGTGTTCCACCAGCTCACGATGGAGCAGGTCGCGGAGATCGCCGAGCTGCAGCTGGAGCGCGTCAAGCAGCGGCTTGCTGAGCGGCGCATCACGCTCGAGATCGAGCCGGCGGCGCTGGAGCGCATCGCGCTCGACGGGTTCGACCCGGTGTATGGCGCCCGTCCGCTGAAGCGCGTCATCCAGCGTGAGGTCGTGGACCGCATCGCGAAGGCGCTCGTGGCAGGCGAGGTGCGGGACGGCGACACGGTGGTCATCGATCTGATCGACGACGAGATCGGCATCCGCTCGGTGCGGCACGAGGCGGCGCGCTGAGGGCGGATCCTTCTGAAACCATAGGGCGACGCAGCGGCCCCGGCTCTGTCCGGGGCCGCCCAATTGACGGGACCCGGGCAAGCCGTTAGTATGCTAACCGTTATGTTGCTAATTGAGTAGGCGACGGCGATGGACGTGTTGAACGATCCGAACGGTTGCTGCAACGGTGCGCCCACTTCCGGCCCCGCATTCGACCCCCTCGAGACCCTGGCTCCGAATGCCGTGGAAGTCTTCCGGGCCCTCAAACGCGTGATGATGCTGTACCGCCAGCACGCGTTCCACGCGTTTTCGCGCCTCGGCGTGCATCCGGGCCAGGCGGCGTGCCTCTTCGCGCTTCGCGGCGAGGAGGGGCTGTCGCAGCGCGAGCTCGCGCGGCGCCTGTTCGTGTCGGCGCCGACGGTGACCGGCATCGTGCAGAAGATGGAACGGGCAGACCTCGTGGAGCGCCGGCCCGACCCGCACGACCAGCGTCTCATGCGCATCCGGCTGTCTGAGCGCGGACGCGAGGTCGCAGCGGCGCTCGCCGAGACTTTCGCATCGCAGGCCGAGTCGATGTTCGCAGGGATCGCGCCGCAGGAGCTCGCCGAGCTTGCGCGGCTGCTCGCCCGAGTGAGCGAGAACCTCGCCGGTGCGCTCGGGTCCGCCGCCGCCGGGGCCGACGGCGACACAGCAGACGAGGAGTGACATGAGCAAGCTCGCACGGTTCTTGAGGCCCTACTGGAAGCAGATCGCGCTTGCGGTCGCGCTTTTGGTGGTGCAGGCGATCGCGAACCTGTACCTGCCCGACCTCAACGCCGAGATCATCAACAAGGGCATCGCTCAGGGCGACGTCGACTACATCGTGCGTACGGGCGGGCTGATGGTGGGGGTCACGCTCGTGCTCGGCATCGTGTCGGTGGTCGCCGTGTACTTCGGGGCGAAGACGGCCATGGCGTTCGGGCGCGACGTGCGAAGCGCGGTGTTCCGGGCCGTCGAGGGATTCTCTGCGGCGGAGCTCAACCGGTTCGGGACGGCGTCGCTCATCACGCGCAACACCAACGACGTGCAGCAGGTCCAGATGCTCGTCGTCATGGGACTGAACATCATGATCCTCGCGCCCGTGATGGCGATTGGCGGCGTCGTCATGGCTCTCCGGCAAGACGTGCCGCTCTCCGGGCTCCTGCTCGTCGTCATCCCGCTGATGGGCGTCGTGATCGGTATCGCGCTCTCGAAGGCGCTGCCGCTGTTCCGCCAGGTGCAGGTCAAGACCGACCGCATCAACCAGGTCGTGCGCGAGTACCTGTCGGGCGTCCGCGTGGTCCGCGCCTTCGTGCGCACCAAGCACGAGCAGGAGCGCTTCGAGGCGGCGAACGCCGACCTCACCGAGACCGCGCTCCGCGTGCAGCGGCTGTTCGCCACCGTCATGCCCGCGATGATGGTCATCTTCAACCTCACCACGGTGGCGATCCTTCTCTTCGGCGCGCGGCGGGTGGACGCGGGCGCGATGCAGGTCGGCAACCTGATGGCCTTCCTCGCGTACATGATGCAGATCCTCATCTCGGTGATGATGGCGGTGCTCATGTTCGTCATGGTGCCGCGCGCCGCGGCGTCGGCAGAGCGCATCGTCGAGGTGCTCGAGACGGAGCCGTCGATCCGCGACCCGCAGACGCCGGCGCCGGAGTCTGAGGCGTGCGGCTATGTGGCATTCGAGGGCGTGAGCTTCCGCTATCCCGGAGCGGAGCACCCCGTGCTGTGCGACGTGACGTTCTCGGCCGCGCCGGGCGAGGTGACGGCGATCGTCGGGAGCACCGGCAGCGGCAAGTCGACGCTCATCAACCTCATCCCGCGCTTCTACGACGCCACCGAAGGACGCGTGCTCGTGGACTGCGTGGACGTGCGCGAGACGCCGAGGGAGCGGCTGTGGGCGAAGATCGGCTTCGTGCCGCAGAAGGCGTTCCTGTTCTCGGGGACGGTGGCCGACAACCTGCGGTTCGGCAAGCCGGACGCGACGGACGAGGAGCTGTGGCATGCGCTCGAGGTCGCGCAGGCGCGCGAGTTCGTCGAAGCGATGCCGCAGGGGCTCGACACGCCCATCGCGCAAGGCGGCGTGTCGGTCTCGGGCGGCCAGCGCCAGCGCCTCGCGATCGCGCGGGCGCTCGTGAAGAAGCCGGACGTGTACGTGTTCGACGACAGCTTCTCGGCGCTGGACTTCGCCACCGACGCGCGCCTGCGCAAGGCGCTTCGGCGCGAGACGCGCGACGCGACCGTGATCATCGTCGCGCAGCGCGTGAGCACCATCATGGACGCCGACCGCATCGTCGTGCTCGACCAAGGGCGCGTGGTCGGCATCGGCACGCACGCCGAGTTGCTCGAGACGTGCGAGACCTACCGTGAGATCGTCGAGTCCCAGTTGACGCTTGAGGAGATCGCATGAGCGAGGCGAAGGCAGACGCGCGCGTCGAGCGCGCTCCAGGGTTCGGCCCGGGTCGGCCGGGGGCGGGTCCCGGCAGAGGGTTCGGGTCGGGCGGCGGGCACTTCATGGCGGCGCCGGCGGCGAAAGCGCGCGACTTCAAAGGGACGCTCAAGCGCTTGGGTGCGCTGCTGAAGCCGCAGGCAGGGCGCATCGCGCTCGTGATGGTGCTTGCGGCGGCGAGCGTTGCGCTCAGCGTCGCGGCGCCGAAGGTCATCGGGAAAGCCACCAACGTGATCTTCGAGGGCGTCGTCGGCAAGCAGATGCCTGCGGGCGTGGAGAAGACCCAAGTCGTGCAGATGCTGCGCGCCAAGGGCCAAGACCGTCTTGCCGACATGCTCTCGGCGATGGACGTCACGCCGGGCAAGGGCATCGACTTCGACCGCCTGGGCGGCATTCTCGCCGTCGTCGGCGGGCTCTACCTGCTCTCGGCGCTCTTCATGTGGGGCCAGGGCTACCTGATGGCGGGCGTGTCGCAGCGCGTGGTGTACGACATGCGGGCGCGCGTTGATGAGAAGCTCGCGCGGCTGCCGCTGAAGTACTTCGACGACCACCCGCGCGGCGACATCCTCAGCCGCGTGACGAACGACATCGACAACATCGCCCAGACGCTTCAGCAGGCGCTCACGCAGCTGGTCACTGCCGTGCTCACCATCGTCGGCGTGCTCGCGATGATGTTCTCGATCAGCCCGGTGCTCGCGCTGATCTCGCTCGTGACGGTGCCGCTCTCGGTCGTCGTGACGATGGCGATCGCGAAGCGCTCGCAGGTGCAGTTCGCGCGGCAGTGGGAGCGCATCGGGGCGCTCAACGGCCACGTGGAGGAGATGCACACCGGGCACGCCATCTTGAAGGTCTTCGGGCGGCAGCGCGAGGCGATCGAGCGCTTCGATGCGCTCAACGAGCAGGTGTACGACTCGAGCTTCAAGGCGCAGTTCATCTCAGGCATCATCCAGCCCTCGATGAACTTCATCAACAAGCTGAATTACGTCGCGATCTGCGTGGTCGGCGGCCTGCGCGTCGCGAACGGGACGCTCACCTTGGGCGACGTCCAGGCGTTCATCCAGTACTCGCAGCAGTTCACGCAGCCGATCGTCCAGACCGCGAGCATCGCGAACGTCCTGCAGTCGACGGTTGCATCGGCCGAGCGCGTCTTCGAGCTCCTGGACGAGCCGGAGGAGACGCCTGATCCCGCGCAGCCGGTGCGGCTCGCGCGCGTGGGCGGCCGGGTCGAGTTCGACCGCGTGTCGTTCCGGTACCTGCCGGACAAGCCGCTCATCGAGGACTTGAGCCTCGTCGTCGAGCCCGGGCACACCGTGGCGATCGTCGGCCCGACGGGCGCGGGCAAGACGACGCTTGTCAACCTGCTGATGCGCTTCTACGACGTGGACGCTGGTGCCATCCGCATCGACGGCGTGGACGTCCGGGACATGGCGCGCGACGACCTGCGGCGCTTGTTCGGCATGGTGCTGCAGGACACGTGGCTGTTCGGCGGGACCATCCGCGAGAACATCGCGTACGGCAAGGAGGGCGCGACCGAGGAGGAGATCGTCGCGGCGGCGCAGGCGGCGCACGTCGACCACTTCGTGCGGACGTTGCCGGACGGCTACGACACCCGCATCGACGACGACGCCGCGAACGTCTCGCAAGGCGAGCGCCAGCTGCTTACGATAGCGCGAGCATTCCTCGCCGACCCGCAGATCCTCATCCTCGACGAGGCCACGAGCTCGGTGGACACGCGCACAGAGGTTCTCATCCAGCGTGCGATGGCGCGGCTCATGAAGGGCCGCACGAGCTTCGTGATCGCGCACCGCCTGTCGACCATCCGCAACGCCGAGACGATCATCGTCATGGACAACGGTCGCATCGTCGAGCAGGGGAACCACGAGACGCTCATGGCGCGCCGCGGGTTCTATCACGACCTGTACACGAGCCAGTTCGAGCGCGCGTACGACGAGGCGGTGTGAGCGAGCAAGGGTGCGCCGAGCGTGCGGCGATCCGGCTGCGGCCGTCCGCGCCCTCGCTACGGCATCGCGCCGTTGTTGCCGTGCGGATGCGCTTTGATGTACGTGATCGCGTCTTCGACGACGTCCGTCAAGTAGATGTAGTCGAGGTCGCTCGCTTCGATGGTGCCGTTCGCGACGAGCGTGTCGCGGAAGAACAACATGAGCGGCCGCCAGTAGTGAGAGCCCATCACGACGACAGGGAACGACGCCATCTTGCCGGTCTGGATGAGCGTGATGGCCTCGAACAGCTCGTCTAAGGTCCCGAAGCCGCCGGGCATGATGACGAACGCCCGGGAGTACTTCACCATCATGACCTTGCGCACGAAGAAGTGCTCGAAGGTCATCACCCGGTCGAGGTACGGGTTCGGCTTCTGCTCGTGCGGCAGGTGGATGTTCGCGCCGATGGACAGCCCGCCGGCGTCCTTGCAGCCCCGGTTGGCGGCTTCCATGATGCCGGGGCCGCCGCCTGTCATCACGGCGTAGCCCTCTTCGGCGAGCGCGCGGCCGAGCGAGCGCGCCAGCTGGTAGTACTCGTGGTCCTCGCCGAAGCGCGCGGAACCGAACACGGTCACCATGGGGCGGTTGATGTTCAAGAACTCGAAGCCCCGCAAGAACTCGAGGAAGATCCGGACTGCGGAGACGGTGTTCTCCTCGTGGCCATGCCCACCGGCGAGGAACTCCGCCTCGGCGCCGATGACCTGCTCGAGCAGGCTCGGCGGGTAGGCGTCGCGGTCGTCGGTCTGGAACTCAGCCATCGTGTCCTCCTCGAAACGCCAGGTGCGCCGATTGTACTATCGGCGCACCTGGCATGCTCGGCGAGAGGGTCTGCTACGGGACGAGCTTCACGGGGATCGTCACGACGTCGATCCGCGATCCGTCCCTGGGCGACTCGGCGAACACGACGAGCGATCCCATCTGCGTGCGCGTGACCGTGAACGGGACGCTGTCGGCGAAGGTTCCTCGCGTGCCTGTTCCGGAGGTCGCTGTCACCGTCTTCGAACCGACCACCGCGCCCGACGCGTCCCGCACCTCGGCCTTGAAGACCGCCTCGAAGACGTTCGCGGTGCCGCTGATCTTCAGGGGGCTTGCGCTCTGAGCGCCCGGAAGCGGTTTCTCGACGAAGATCGCGGGCAGCACGTCTTCGAAGTCGGCACGGCGCATCGGCTTGTCGATCACGATGCCCTCGCCGCTGAAGATCTCCACGGGGACGCCGTCGAGCTTCAAAGCAACGGCGTCCACGGACTCGAACTGCGTGACCGTGAAGACGAGCTGGGCGAGCCGCATGAACATCGAGAGCGACCCGCCCCCGTCGTCGAACTGGCCGGTGAGGTCCACCGTCGCGATGCCATCGCGGATCGAGACAGAGCGGAGCTTGGTGCCAGCGGGGATCTCGGTGTGGAACCCGTATGCCGCGTCGCCGCTTGACGGCCCCTTGAGCAGCTCGTTGATGGCGGCCGCGGCGACGGCCTTCGTGTACGGCACCTCGCGCGCGACCGCGCCGAGCTTGTCCTCGCGTGGCAAGTAGACGGTCAGCGTCAGCTGCTTGGGAGTCGTGGTGCCACCTGACGGGGGCGGCGGGGCGGTGTCTTCGTCTGGCGGAAGCGGTTCCTCGGTGGCGGGCCGCGACCCGGTGGCGTCTTCGGTCGACGTCGTAGGCCTCTTCCCGCAGCCGGCGATGCCCGCGGAGACGCCAGTCGCCAGGAGCGCAGCCGCGACCGCCACAGCGATGAACTTGCTTCTCATGCGGATCGCCTCCTCGATCTCATCCAACTCCACGTGTATCCCCATCGCCGTTCGGCGCGTTCATCTTGAGCAGATGCGTCATCGAGCCGATACATTGCACGTAGAATGCGTGTCGAGGAGCCGTCACGACTGAGATCGCCGACAGACGACCGCTTGCCAGGGGGCAAGATCGGAGGCGGGCCGCTCTCGCAGAGATGCTTGAAGGGGCCTCGTTCCCGGCCGCTGTCTGGTCGGGGGCAGAGATGCGGTTCGTGTGGATGAACCGCGCCTTCCGCGACGTGCTCGACGACGTCCGGCCGCAGTGGGACCTGCTCGGCATGCCGGTGCGCGGGTTCCTGTCCGACACGCGTTCGGCCGTCCGGTTCATCGACGCGGCGTACACCGGCCACGCGGTGACCGTCCCTGAGTACGAGCATTCGCCCACGTGGGGCGACACGACGTACTGGCAGCTTGACTACCTGCCGATCCCGGGGGAGGTCGGCGGTCCGTTCGACGTGCTGTTCACCGCCGTCGACGTCACGCAGGCCGTGCTCGCGCGCAAGCGGGCAGAGGCGGAGCTCGACGAGATCCGGCGAGCGATGGGTCTGATCGACGCGACCATCCTCTCGACGCTCGACGCTGAGGAAGCGATGCAGCGCGTGCTCGTCGAGGCCACCGAGGTGTTCGGCGCCGACTGGGGTTGGATCGCCGAGCGAGTCCCCGGCGCGTGGGTGTTCCGCAACGTCCATGGGTGGCCGGGCGAGATGGTGGGCCTCCGCTTCGCGGACGACGGTCCGTCGCTGCCGCGCCTGGCTGCGGAGCGCATGCGGGTCGTCGCCGTGGGCTCCACCGAGGACGCCGACGCCGTCGAGCGGCTGCTCATGGAACGGCACGACATCGGCGCGTTCCTGCTCGTGCCAGTGCTCCATCGCGGGGAGGCGGCAGCTGTGCTCGGCTTCTGCTGGGACGCCGAGGCCGCGTTCAGCGCCGCGGTGCTCGAGGCGTCCGAGAAACTGTCGGTCTCCCTGTCGCTTGCTCTGGAGAACGCGCGGGCGTACGAGTCTGAGCGCGCGATGCGCCGCACGCTGCAGTCGGCGTTCTTCACGGCGCCAGACGCAGTCGACGGATGCGAGGTCGGGCACCTGTTCCACTCGGCCTCCGCAGGCGCCGCTTTGGGGCGCGACTTCTACGACGTGACGCCGCTGCCCGGGGACCGGGCCGGTGTGGTGATCGGGAGCGTCACGGAAGGCTCGAAGGAGGTCCCGGCGCTGGCGGCGCTCTTGAAAAGCGCCATCCGCTCCGAGTCGTACCGGCTTCCGGCGCCCGGGAGCGTGCTGCGGCACGCGGACGACGTCGTCGCTCATACCCAGCCGGGGCTGAGCGCCAGCGCGTTCTTCGCAACGCTGGATCTCAGGACGGGCGCGATGTCGTACGCCAACGCCGGGCACCTTCCGCCGGTGCTCGTCAGGCCGGGCGAGGAGCCGGTCGTGCTTGCGAGCGACGGACCGGTGCTCGGCTCACGGCGCGCCCATGGCATCGGGGTCCACCATGCGGAGCTTGCCGTCGGAGACCTCTTCGTCGCCTACACCAGCGGGGCGGTCGCTGCAAAGCGACGCGACGGCGAGCCGTTCGGCTCGCAGCGGTTCCTTCGTGCGTGCGCGGTGTGCTCCGACGTGCAGACCCAAGACGTCCCGCAGGAGCTCTTCCTCGAGCTGTTCTCGTTCGCCGAAGGGCGGCTTACCGAGGACGTGGCGATTTTGGCCCTTCGCCGCACGGCCGCGGTCGACGCTGGACAGCAGCGCCTGGAGCTATCGGCGGTCTGAAGCGGTCCGAGCACCGTTTGCGGTACCATTCGCGTCACGAGCATCGGCTTCGTGCGCGACGGGAGCGCCAGTGCCGGAGATCAGCCCATTCCAGAGCCCGTACAAGCACTGGCGAAGCGGCCTCCTCACGGAGATCGCGGTGGCGGCCGCCTTCATGGCCCTGCTCGCCGTTGCCGCGCTCGTCATCGCGGTCGTGGTGTAGGGAGCCGAGCGAAGCATGTGGGTCCTCCGCACGCGTGACGACGTCCGTGTGATCGCCCGGTACCTCGGCATGCTCGTCGTCGGCATCGGCGTCCTCATGGCGATCCCGTTCGTGACGGCGCTCGTGCTGGGCGAGCGAGCCCCGATGCTGCACTACTTCGCGGGCAGCGGGCTTGCGGTCGGCGCAGGCGCGCTGCTGATGCTCGCTGCTCCAGAGCGCGCGAAGCTCACCGCGGCGAACGGCCTGATCGTGACCGCTCTCGGCTGGCTCGCGGCGGCCATCTTCGGAGCCGTCCCGCTCGCTCTCTCGGGTCACTACGGCTCGTACCTGGACGCCCTGTTCGAGGCGATGTCGTCGCTCACGACGTCAGGGCTCACGCTCGTCCAGGACCTCGACCACCTCGCGCACGCGCACAACATGTGGCGGCACCTCATGCATCTTGTGGGCGGCCAGGGGATCGTCGTGGCCGTGCTTTCCTTTGCGCTCGCGCACGGCGGCGGCGCGGTCTCCTTGTATCTCGCTGAAGCGCGCGACGAGCGGATCATGCCGAACGTCGTCAACACGGTGCGCTTCATCTGGTTCGTCACGGCGGTGTACGTCCTGCTGGGCACCACGGCGATTTCGGTCTTGAACCTCGTGCGCGGGATGGACCTCGTGCGGGGCACCTTGCACGCGTTTTGGGCGACGGTGGCGACGTTCGACACGGGCGGCTTCGGGCCGCAGTCGCAAAACGCGCTCTACTACCACAGCGCGTGGTTCGAGTGGATCACCGTGATGCTGATGCTGGCGGGGACGTTCAACTTCAGCCTCCATGCGGACATCTGGCGCGGGGACCGCGGCGAGCTGTTCAAGAACACGGAGGTGCGGACGCTCGCGCTCAACATCTTCGTCCTGAGCGTGCTCGCATCGAGCGGCCTGGCGGCGACGCGGGCGTTCGGGTCGTCGGCCGAGGTCCTGCGCAAGGGCGTCTACCACGTGCTCTCCGCGAACAGCGGAACCGGCCACCAAACGTTGTACGCGGTCCAGTGGCTTCGGGACTTCGGCGGCCTCGGCTTCGTCGCCGTCGTGCTCGCGATGGCGTTCGGCGGCATGGCGTCCTCCACGGCCGGCGGCATGAAGGCGTTGCGCGTCGGGCTGATAGCGAAAGGCGTCGTGCGGTGGGTCAAGTCGTCGCTCGCGCCGCCGACCGCCATCGTGGTGACGCGTTTCCATCACATGAAGTCGCGCATGTTGACGCCGGAGGCGCTGGCGTCTGCTCTGATGATCGCCACGCTGTACCTCGTGACGTACGTGACGGGCGGGCTCGTGGGGGTCGCGTGCGGCTACGGCGTCGCCGAGTCGGTGTTCGAGTCCGTGTCGGCGGCCGCGAACGTGGGGCTGTCGACCGGCATCACCGCCCCGTCGATGCCGGCGGCCCTGAAGGTGACGTACATCGTGCAGATGTGGGCCGGACGTCTCGAGTTCATCGCGCTGTTCGCGCTGGTCGCGACGGCGATCCTCCCGGCGATCAGGCGAGGCGGCAGATGAGACGCGCGGTGTCAGGGCTGCTCGCGATCGCGGTGTCGCTTGCAGGACTTCTTCCGGCGGCGGCCGCTGCGCAAGAGGCGTTGCCGGTGTCGGTGGCCGACGTCGTCGCTCGCGCCGCCGAGATCGACGGGAGGGCGGTCGTCTTCGAAGGCGAGGCGATCGGGGAGGCGCTGCGGGCTGACGAGGAGAGCGTCTGGGTCAACGTGCTCGCCGGCGGCACGGCCATCGGCGTGTGGATGCCGCGCGAGATGGCACGCCCGATCGAGCGCTGGGGCGGATACCGGCAGACCGGAGACACGGTGCGGGTGACGGGAGTCGTGAACCTCGCCTGCGACGAGCACGGGGGCGACCTCGACGTGCACGCGACCTCGCTCGAGGTCGTCGAGCGCGGCGTCGAACGAGCGGAGACCGTGCGGCTCCGTGACGGTCTCGTCGGCGCTGCAGGTTTCGCGCTTGCCGCCGCAGCGTTCCTCGCTGCGCGCCGTCGAAGCCTGCGCGGATCAGAAGGGGAGTGACGCATGGTCAGGCGGATGTTCGCGAGCGACAACGCGTCGGGCGCGCATCCCGCAGTGCTGGACGCGATCCGCGCGGCGAACGAGGGTCACGCATACGCGTACGGTGACGACGATTGGACGCGTGCGGCAGAGGCGGTCGTGCGGCGCCATCTCGGCGACGAGGCGCGGGCGTTCTTCGTCTTCAACGGCACAGGCGCGAACGTGACGGCCCTTGCGGCGCTGATGCGGCCGTACGAGGCGGTCATCTGCCCTGCGACCGCGCACATCAACGTGGACGAGTGCGGGGCGCCGGAGCGCTTCACCGGCGGCAAGCTGATCGCGGTGCCGACGCCTGACGGCAAGCTCACGCCTGAGATGGTGGAGCGCGCGATCTTCGGTGTCGGCGTCGAGCACCACTCGCAGCCGCGCGTGGTGTCGATCTCGCAGAGCACCGAGTACGGCACGGTCTATCGCCCTGCCGAGATAGCGGCGCTTGCAGAGGTGGCGCACCGGCACGGCATGTACCTGCACGTCGACGGAGCCCGCATCTCCAACGCCGCAGCGTCCCTCGGGCGCTCGCTCAAGGAGATGATCGCCGACTCCGGGGTGGACGTGCTGTCGTTCGGCGGCACCAAGAACGGCATGCTGTTCGGCGAGGCGGTCGTGTTCCTGCGCGAAGGGCTTGGCGAGGACTTCCGGTTCGTCTGCAAGCAGGGCGCGCAGCTCGCGTCGAAGATGCGGTTCATCGCGGCGCAGTTCGTCGCGCTGTACGGCGGCGACCTGTGGCTCGAGAACGCGCGGCACGCGAACGAGATGGCGCGGGTGCTCGCTGAAGGGATGGCAGCAGTGCCGGGGGTGCGCATCACGCAGCCGGTGGAGGCCAACGAGGTGTTCGCCGTCCTGCCGTGCGAGGCGATCGCGCCGCTCGCGGAGGAGTTCGGGTTCTACGTGTGGGACGAGCGCGCCGGCGAGGTCAGGTGGGTGGCCTCGTGGGACACGACGCCTGAGGACGTGGCGGCGTTCGTCGCAGGCGCGAGGCGTATCCTCGCCGGCTGAAGGCGGGTCCCGGCGCCCCTTCCCGGGTATGCACTATGCATGCGTGGGAAGGAGGAGCCATGCTCAAGAAGCTCGTGCTGCCGCTCTCGCTGGCGTGCGTGGCCGCCGTGGCGGTCGCCTGCGGCTCGGGCGCGACGC
>FWPV01006086.1_pt1 | contig 23445 bp, 19 predicted proteins | sample 2228371 | NCBI WGS metagenome assembly FWPV01 (sample SAMEA103939776, study PRJEB20133) | metagenome | reverse complement strand
CCGATCGCCCATCCGATGTTCAAGACCCTGCCCCAGGAGCACCACGAGAAGGCAAAGGGGGCCTTGTGGAAGGAGGTACGACTCAAGCCCGGCGATCTCCTCTACTTGCCGCGTGGCCAATACCATTACGCCCTGGCCGACGAGGGCCCGTGCTGCCACATCGCCATGGGCGTCACCTACCCGATCGGGCTGGACGTCGTGAGCTATCTGTTCGAGCGGATGGTGGCCGAGCCGTTGGCACGGGCCAATCTGCCGCGCGAGCCGGGCGCTTTGGCCCGCCGCCTCGCGGCGCTCGGCGACCGGCTCGCCGCGGTGGCCTCGGATCCGCGCACGCTCGCCGACATGCAGGGCTTCGTGGCCGGCTTCCGCTACCCGCGCGAGGATTACGATCTGCCCGAACTGATCGAGCAGGCGGAGAGCCGCTGGCGGCTGCGCACGCCCGACCTCGAGCTGATCGAGCGGGGCGGCAAAGTGATCCTCGTGCGCAAGAGCACCCGCGAGGGCGTGGAAGTGCCGGCGCCGATCAAGGAGCCGGTCGGCTGGGTGATCGCTCGGCCGGGCTTCGCCCGTTGCGAGATCGCCCGGGCCTTCCCGGCCATGGAGGCGGCGCAGCTCGACGGGCTGCTCGCCCAGATGGAGAAGATGCGGGTCATCGAGCCGGCCTGACCCGGCCCCGTCCGCTCTTGCTCACCCCGCAAGCGGCGGCTGCCCGCAAACGTGGCGACGTCACGTCCGGCCCGTCGGGAGGGCGCATCGCTCGACCGGTCCGGTCCCGCGCCGTCGCATCGGCGGGATCGCGGAGCACTCGCTGGGGTGATGGCAATCTGACGGTCACGATCCCGTAACGGAGAAGGCCGGTGACGCGGTTCGACGATCACCGTGCAGGCTCTCTCGTCCGGCGACTGTTGGCCGGCACGGCCCTCGCGACCGCCGTGCCTCTCGTGCCCGGGGAAGTCGCGGCGCAGCAGGGATCGACGGTGCGGGGGGCTGGCAAGCTCGACATCGCGGTCACCGGTTTCGCCCGGTTCCCGTGGGCCGGAGGGGACGTCGCCGAGAAGCTCGGTGGTCGGGACTCGAGCTCCGACTTCCGCACCGACATCGAAGTCCACGAGGGTGCGCGTGACGAAGATGCGGCGAGGGGGCTGCGCTACCGGGCGACGATCGCGTTCGAAGCCGACACCGACCGCACCGACGACACCGCCGAGACCCGGACATCCTGGTGGGCTCGTTCGGCGAGTTCCGCTTCGGCGACGAGCACGGCGCCGCCGACACCACGAGGATCGCTGGCTTCACGGTCGCGGTCGGCACGCGCGGCATCCACGGCTCGGCAGTCGACACCGGCCTCCTGGTGGGTCCCACCGACAGCGACGAAGCCACCGAGATCGTCTCCTGAAATCCTCGGATCGACGGCTTCCAGCTCGGCGAGCTACACGCCCGACGCCGACAGCAACGGCGACGATCTGGCGCCGACCGACGTCGACGGGTTCGAGGATCGGACCGAAGCCGGTCTCATTTGCACGGGTGAGCTGGGCGGTGAGGGCATCCGGTCCGGTGTCGTGGGTGGCCGGGCCGAGACCAACTTCGAGAACGGCGACGACGGCGTGGTCGGCGTCGTGCGGTTGGGCGTCGATTTCTGACGCCCACGTGCCGCGACGGTATCAGGGTACGCGCTCGGCTTGTTGCACCGTCGACACAAAGTCCGCGTCGCGGACGGCGCGCTCGGCTCGAGCGCTTGCCGCGTGGCGGTGCCGTCTGAATAAAGAGCCGGGTGCGGGTGGCGCGGCACCGGCCGCGTCACCGGAACGGGGGGCCGGCGTCGGCCGGCCGACCGGACGGTCGGGCTTCGAACGTGCACCTGAACCGAGGTGCGGAGGAGAAACCAGGCGATGACCTTGAAGAAGATCTTGTTGGGGACGTCCGCGCTGCTCGGTGCGGGCATGCTCGCATCCACCACACCGGCGCTGGCGCAGCAGGGGCCGACGGTCAGCCCGGGCGGGAAGCTCAACGTCTCGGTGAGCGGTTTCGCTCGATTCCTGTGGATCGCCGGTGACGTCAAGGAGCGCTTCGGCGGTCAACAGAGCGGCTCCGACTTCCGCAACGACACCGAGGTTCACATCATCGCTCGGGGTAAGGACGAGAGCACGGGTATCGAGTACGGCGCCACCGTCGAGTTCGAAGCCGACACCAACCGCAACGACAACACCGACGAGACCTGGGTCTTCGTCAAGGGGCAGTTCGGTGAGTTCCGCCTCGGCGACGAGGACGGCGCTTCCGATCTCATGAAGCTCGGCGCCTTCACGATCGCCGCCGGCACGGGCGGCATCGACGGCACGGTCGACCTGCCGCGGCTCGTGGCCGGTGTGAACACCGGCGACGCCACCAAGATCGTGTATTTCTCGCCGCGGATCGCCGGCTTCCAGCTCGGCGTGAGCTACACGCCGAACGCGGGCAGCGGTGGTGACAATCTGGCGGTCACCAACGTCGACAACGTGAAAGACGCCATCGAGTTCGGGTTGAATTACGTCGGCAACTTCGGCGACGTGGGTATCAAGGCCGGTGTGATCGGCCATGTCGGCGATTCCACCGACGGCGACAACGAGGAGGACTTCTGGAAGCTCTACGGCGGCGGCACGCTGAGCTTCGCCGGCTTCTCGGTCGGCGGCGGTTACGGTAAGCAGGACGTCTTCGGCAACGAGATCAAGTGGTACAACGCGGGCGCCGCGGCCAGCCTCGGACCGGTGACCCTCTCGGTCACGGGGGGCAAGGTGCTCGACGCCGACGACGGGATCGAGACCGAGGGTGTCGTGTTGAGTGCCACGGTGGGAATTCTGCCGGGTGTCACTCTTGATGGCGATCTCCTGTTCTTCGACGAGACCGGCGTCGGCGGCAACTTCGACGACGGTGTCGTCGGTGTGGTCCGTCTCGGTGTGAGCTTCTGATCCTCGGCGACGGTCGCGCGCCTCGGCACGACGGCACGGCGGGCCTTCGGGCCCGCCGTTGCATTTCGGCGGCTGTTGTGCCGCGGACGAGCAGCGTGACCCGTCGGCCTCTCGTCAGCCCCGCCTCGGCATGCTATTCTCTCCCTCCGGTAGAGAGGTGGAGCATGTGGGTCCGCGCGATCACCGCCGGCATCGTGGGGGCCGTAGCCGTGTTCGGCGCGGCGCAGGCGGCGGGGCTGCGCGCCGGTGGCGCGTTCGTCGCGTCCGGCGAGGCCCTCCCGCTGGCCGGGGCGTCGCGCCCGTTGGAAGGTTGGCTCGGGCGCTTCGATCCGGAGCTCCGTATGGGCTTCACGCCCCGCGCCGGCAGCGGCGTGTTGCTCGCTCCCGGCGGCGAGACGGCGCCGGCGCTCGATCTGCGTCTGGGGTTGGCTCCGGCGACGGACGGGCTGGACCGTCTCGAAGGTCTGGGCGTGACGCAACCCGCCGTGCCGCTGGGTGCACCGGCCGGCGAGACCGGCTCCGGGCTGTCGATCGGTGGGGCGCTGGCTTGGTCGGGCTGGACCATCGCCGGCAGTTGGACGAGCGCGTCCCTGGTCCGGGGCGAGCTCGAAGTGTGGACCGGGCGGATCGGGTACGGGCCGCTGACCGCTCGGCTGGGCTACGGGCAGGAGGCGGCCCTCGGCCGGGTCGAGCGCGAGCATTGGCTGTTCGGCACCGACCTCGCCACTTGGCCCTGGCTCACCCTCGAGGGCGACCTCGCGGTCACCACCCAGGGCGACCGCGAGCCGACCACCGCGGGCCGGATCGGGCTGCGGCTCAAATTCTGACCCGCGCGCCCGCGTTCGATCGGGTAGCGGTGGCTGGCGCTGCGCGCGCGGCGTGCTAGGATCCCGCCGCGCCGGGTGGGAACGGCGCCATGGGATGAGCGGCCATCGGCATGACGAGAACGACGCACCCGGCCCGGCTCGTGGCCATCGCTGTGCTCTCGGGGTTGGCGGCCGGCTGCGGGGCCTCCGTGCAGCAGCCGGAATGGACGCCTTACGATCCGCGTGACCAGGCTCGCCGCGAGCGGTACGGAACGATCACCGGCACGGACGGCATCACGCTCTTCGGTACCGGCCGCCGCGGCACCGACCGGGCCGCCGAACAGGCCGCCTCCGGCGCCGGCGGGATCGGCGTCAACGCCTATCTCTGGCGCGCCACCCTCGAGACCTTGGACTTCATCCCGCTGCTCTCGGCCGACCCGTTCGGTGGGCTCGTCATCACCGACTGGTACCAACCCGCCGAGGTCGGCGACGAGCGCTTCAAGATCCAGGTGCTCATCAAGGACGTGGCCCTGCGCGCCGATGCCGTGCGGGTCTCGGTGCTGCGCCAGCGTCGCGATCCCCGCCTGGGCTGGGTCGACGTGCCGGCCGACCCGCGCACCGCGAGCGAGCTCGAGGACAAGATCCTCACGCGCGCCCGCCAGATCCGCATCGCCGCCGCCGGCGGCTGAGCCGCGCCTGCGGCCGCCCCGTGGGCGGCCGGGACACCGGAACCTGAAAGTCGAGCTTCGATGAGCCGCTACAATTTCCGTGCGAGCGAGGCCAAGTGGCAGCGCATCTGGGAGGAGCGGCGGATCTTCGAGGTCCGCGTCGATCCGACCCGACCCAAATATTACGTGCTCGAGATGTTCCCCTACCCTTCGGGCCGGATCCACATGGGCCACGTGCGCAACTACACGCTCGGCGACGTGGTGGCCCGCCTCAAGCGCGCCCAGGGCTACAACGTCTTGCACCCCATGGGCTGGGACGCGTTCGGCCTGCCCGCCGAAGGTGCCGCGATCAAGCGCGGCATCCACCCCAAGACCTGGACCTGGGCCAACATCGCCGAGATGCGCGGGCAGATCCGCTCGATGGGCCTGTCGATCGACTGGACCCGCGAGTTCGCGACCTGCGATCCCGCCTACTACAAGCACGAGCAGGCGATGTTCCTGGCCATGTACGAAAAGGGTCTGGTCTATCGGCGGGAGAGCTGGGTCAACTGGGATCCGGTCGACCAGACCGTGCTCGCCAACGAGCAGGTGATCGACGGCAAGGGCTGGCGCTCGGGCGCACCGGTCGAGCGGCGCAAGCTCGCCCAATGGTTCTTCAAGATCACGGCTTACGCCGACGACCTCCTCTGCGCGCTCGATCGGCTGGAGCGCTGGCCCGAGAAGGTCCGGCTCATGCAGCGCAACTGGCTCGGCCGCTCGGAAGGTGCCCGCATCGCCTTTCCGATCGAAGGCCGCGGCGAGCGGATCGAGGTGTTCTCGACCCGGCCCGACACGCTCTTCGGCGCCTCCTTCCTCGCGCTCGCTCCCGACCATCCGCTCACCCAGGAGCTCGCCCGCAGCGATCCGGCCCTGGCCGCGTTCGTGGCCGACTGCCTGGTTGGCGGCACCTCGGAAGCGCTGCTCGAGACGATGGAGAAGCGCGGCTTCGATACCGGCTTGCGCTGCCGCAACCCGGTCAAGCCGGATCAGCTGCTGCCGGTCTACGTGGCCAATTTCGTGCTCTCGGAGTACGGCACCGGCGCCATCTTCGGCTGCCCCGCGCACGACCAGCGCGACCTCGAGTTCGCTCGCCAATACGGTTTGCCCGTGCTGCCCGTGGTCCTGCCGGAGGGAGCCGATCCGGCGAGCTTCACGATCGGGGACACCGCCTATGTCGGCGACGGCCGGCTGTTCAACTCCGACTTCTTGAACGGGCTCGACGTCGCCTCGGCCAAGCGGCGGATCGTCGAAGAGCTGGAGCGGCTGGGTGCCGGCCGAGGCGAGGTCACCTGGCGGCTGCGGGATTGGGGTGTGTCGCGCCAGCGCTATTGGGGCTGCCCCATCCCGATGATCCACTGCCCGGATTGCGGGGTGGTGCCGGTACCGGTCGAGCAGTTGCCCGTGACCCTGCCCGAGGACGTCGACATCACCGGCAGCGGCAACCCGCTCGACCGCCATCCCACCTGGAAGTACACCCGCTGCCCGCGTTGCGGCGGCCCCGCCACCCGCGAGACCGACACCTTCGACACTTTCGTCGAGAGCTCCTGGTACTTCGCGCGGTTCTGCGATCCGACCAACCCGGATCGCCCGTTCGACAAGGAGGCGGTCGCCTACTGGCTACCCGTCGACCAGTACATCGGCGGCATCGAGCATGCCGTCTTGCACCTGCTCTATTCCCGCTTCTTCACGCGGGCGATGCGCGATTGCGGCTATCTCGACCTGGACGAGCCGTTCGCGGGTCTGTTCACCCAGGGCATGATCACCCATCAGACCTACCGCGACGAGCAGGGCAACTGGCTGGAGCCCAAGGAGGTCGTGAAGGACGAGAGCGGGGGCTGGCGTACCCGCGACGGGCGCAGGGTGATCCCCGGGCGAGTCGAGAAGATGAGCAAATCCAAGCTCAACACCGTCGACCCGACCGAGATCATCGAGGCCTACGGCGCCGACACCGCCCGCCTGTTCATGCTCTCCGACAGCCCGCCCGACCGCGATCTCGAATGGACCGACGCCGGCATCGACGGTGCTTGGCGCTATCTCAACCGGCTGTGGCGGATCGTCGACGAACGTCTGCCCCTGCTCCCCCCGCCGGGGACTCCCGCACCGCGCGACGGGCTCACGGGCGAGGATCTGGCGCTCGCCCGGCTGATCCACCGCTCGATCGCCCAGGTCACCGATGCGCTGGAGCGCTTCCACTTCAACAAGGCCGTGGCGCTGATCCGCGAGCTCACCAACGGCATCGAGGACTATGCCGGTGGCAACGGCGCGCTGTTGCGCCAGGCGCTCGAGACCTTCGTGCGGTTGATCGAGCCCGTGACGCCGCATCTGGCCGAGGAGCTCTGGGAGCGGCTCGGCCACCGCACGCTGTTGGCCGAAACTCCGTGGCTGTCCGCCGATCCGGCCTTCCTGGTCGAGGACCGCGTGGTGCTGCCGGTGCAGATCAACGGCAAGCGGCGCTCGGAGATCGTGGTCGCCAAGGGTGCGGATGCCGCCACGATCGAGACCGCGGCCCTCGCCGACCCGACGGTCCAGCGGGTGCTCGACGGCCGGGCGCCGCGGCGCGTCGTGGTGGTCCCCGACAAGATCGTCAATGTCGTCGTGTGACTCCGGGCGACGCGGCGTTCTTTCGGCCCTCGGCCTCGCGCTGGCCGGCTGCGCACTGCGGCCCCTCCACGGCCCGGCGCTGGGCGAGCGGGTCAATCCGGCGCTGGCGGCGATCGAGATCGACACCCCGCGCAACCGCTTGGGCCAGATCCTGGCCGGCGAGCTGCGCCGCGAGCTCGACCCGGCGGGACTGGCGCCGGCTCCCACCCATGTCCTGGTCGTGCGCATCGATCGCGAGAAGAGTCCGCTCGCCGTCCAGCTCGACGACGTCACCACCCGCTTCGATCTGACCCTGGCGGCGCGTTTCGACCTGGTCCGCAAGGCCGACGGAGCGATCGTGCTCCGCTCGGCCGCCCGGCGGGTGGCGAGCTACAACGTCGTGCGCGCCCCTTACGCCACGCTCGTGGCCGAGCAGGACGTCGAACGCCGGGCCGCCAAGGAGCTCGCGCGCGAAATCCGGATCCGGCTCGCGGTCCATTTCGCGAGCACCCCCGCGTGAAGCTGGCCCCGGCCAGGCTCGAGGCGTTCCTCGATCGCCCCGATCCGGCGATCGGCGTGGTGCTGCTGTTCGGCCCCGACGCCGGGCTGGTGGCCGAGCGCGCCCGGCGGCTGATCCGCAGCCAGGTCGAGGATCCGAGCGATCCGTTCCGGCTCACCGAGCTCGCCGCCGATCGGCTACGTACCGAGCCGCAGCGCCTGGCCCTGGAAGCGCAGGCGCTGAGCTTTTCCGGTGGCCGGCGGGTCGTACGGGTGCGCGAGGCCGAGGACGCGCTCGCCAAGGCCGTCGAGCTCGTCTTGGGCCTGCCCCGGATCGAGGCTCTCGTCCTGTTGGAAGCGGGCGATCTGGGGCCGAGCTCGCGCCTGCGCCAGCTGGTCGAGCGGGCGTCCGCGGCGGTCGCGATCGGCTGCTGGCCCGAGGGGGAGCGCGAGCGGGCGCGCACGATCCGGGATCTCCTGGCCGAGCACGGCCTCGAGGCCGATCCCGACGCGCTGGCCTTCCTCGTCGAACAGCAAGGTGCCGATCGCGCCGTGCTGCGCGCCGAGCTCGCCAAGCTCGCGCTTTATCTCGGCACCGAGGGGTCGCGGACCGTGCGGCTGGCCGACGCGGCGGCGGTGATCGGCGAAGGGGCGGTCCTGGCCGTCGACGACGTGGCCCTGGCGGCCCTCTGGGGCGATGCCGACAGGCTGGAACGGGACCTCGCCCGCGTGCTGGCTCTGGGCGAGCCACCGGTACGGATCCTGCGCGCCACGAGCGCGATCGTGTTGCGTCTTTTACGCCTGCGCGCCGAGATCGAGCGCGGTGCCACTATCGAGGCGGCGCTGGCCGCCGCCAAGCCGCCCGTTCATTTCCGCGTCAAGGACCGCTTCGCCGCCGCCCTCGGCCGCTGGTCTGGCGAGGCGCTGCTCGACGAGCTCGACCGGCTGGTCGAGGCCGAACGCCTCCTCAAGACCAGCGGGATGCCGGATCGGCTGGTCCTGCACCGGACCTTGGCTGGGCTGGCCGATCGGGCCGCGCGGCGTCCGACCCGGACACGGCTCACCACCTGAATCCGCCGAGCGGCCGCGCAAAAAAAGACCTGGAAGGTCGGTGCGCGACCTTCCAGGTCCAGCTCGCCACCGCCGGTGGAACCGGAAGGCGGCGCTCGGGCCGAACCGACGGTCGGAGCGATCCGGCGCGCACCGGCGCACACCGACCTGCGATGCCGAGTCGCAAGCCCTGTGCCACGACCGCGGGCCCTGCTAACTCGGCTTTCGGACAGCGCCGTCGGCCGCCGCCGATCGAAGCGCGGGCAGGCGATGATCGCGGATCGGGCAGCAGGCGAAACGCGAAGGGTCGAGGTGGCGATCGCCGGTGGCGGCCTCACCGGCCTCGCGCTCGCGACGGCACTCGGGCGGGCCGGGGCTCGGGTAGCGGTGATCGAGCAAGCGCCGCTCGCCGCACTGGTCGAGCCCGACCACGACGGTCGAGTGACGGCGGTGGCTCGCGGCAGCCGACACTTCCTCGCCTGGCTCGGCGCCTGGCCGGCGATCGAGCCGGACGCCGAGCCGATCCTGGAGATTCTCGTGGGTGAGGTCGGCAGCCCCGCCACGGTGCGCTACGATCATCGCGACCTCGACGGGGCACCGTTGGGCTGGATCGTGCCCAACCGCACGCTGCGCCTGGCCCTGCAGGGAGCGGTGGCAGCGGCCGGAGAGGTCACGGTCCTGGCCCCGGCGCGGATCCTCGCCGCCGAGACCGACACCGCGAGCATCCGGCTGCGGCTCGACGAGGGCGGCACGCTCGAGGCCCAGCTGCTCGCGGTGTGCGAGGGCCGCCTCTCGCCCACCCGCGAGCTTCTGGGCATCGGCGATCGCCGGTTCGACTACCGGGAGACCGGGATCGTCGCCACCTTGCGGCACGAGCGGCCACACGAGGGGCGCGCCGTCGAGCGGTTCTTCCCGGACGGCCCGTTCGCGATCCTGCCGATGCGCGGCCGGCGCTCCTCGATCGTCTGGGCGCTCGAGGCGGACAAAGCGGCAGCCGTGCGCGAGCTCGACGAGCGCGCCTTCGCGGCCGAAGTCGAGGAGCGGTTCGGCGATCTTGTGGGCTCGATCGCGCTCGAGGGACGGCGCTTCTACTTTCCCCTCGTGCTCGTCGAAGCCGAGCGGATGACCGCAACGCGCGTGGCCCTCGTGGGCGATGCGGCGCGCGGCATCCACCCGATCGCCGGGCAGGGCTGGAACCTCGCCTTGCGCGACGTGGCGGCCTTGGCCGAGATCGTCGAGGAGCGTTTGGCGTTGGGGCTCGATCCGGGCGATGCGGCGGCGCTCGATCGCTACGCCGCCTGGCGGCGGTTCGATGGTCTGGCACTTGTCACCATCTGCCACGGCATCGAACGGCTGTTCAGCAACGACCTCGAGCCGCTCAAGCTCGTGCGCAATCTGGGCCTGGGCCTGGTCGAGCAGCTACCGATCGCCAAGCGCTTCTTCATGCGCCACGCGATGGGGCTCCTGGGCGAGCTGCCCCGGAGCATGCGGGGCTGACCCGAGCGCGGCCCCGCGCCGACGCCCTGTGACCGATCGAGCACCTCGTGCATCGGCCCGCGACGTCATCGCCGGCATCGTTCCGATGGACGATGCCCTCGGAGGCGCCGAAGCCGTTCGATCCGGCGGCTACGAGGGTGTGGTCGAAAGAGTCTCGCTGGGTTCGGTCGAGCTGCGGCACCGTCGCCGCCCGCTCTTCACCCTGCCGTTCGGCTCGCCGGGTGAGATCCGGAACGAGGCTCGCGATCGGGTGGTCGACACGAACACGGTCGGCGTCGTTGACGACACCGATCTCGACGAAGCGAAGACGATCACCGAGCGGATCGCCGGCGAGCCGGCCGAGATCGAGGAGTTCGAGCCACCCGTCATCCAGACACTCGAGACGCAGGGCGTCGACCCGTTCGGTGACGTCGCGATCCAGCTCGGGATGAAAACATGAATATCGAGCCGGGCGAGCAGCTCGCCATCCGCCGCCGTGCCCATGCTTCGATCGAGAAGGCGTTCGAGGCCGACGGCATCCCGTCCGCCTTCCCGACCGCGGAGGTGGCGAGTGGCCACGAGCCGACCGCGGCCGTCGCCGAACGAGGCCCGGATCCGGTCCGGCCCCGGAAGCGGGCGGCCCGAGCGCCCGCCCCGGCCCCGGCGGACGGCCTCAGGCGGCCTGTTTCCACTTGATCGAGCAGCCCATCGAGGGGAACTGCTCGGCCGGGCCGCGGCCGGTCTCGGCGACCAGTTTCATGGCCTCGAACAACTCGCGCCGGGCCCCCTCCACCGGGCTGCGACCCGAGGCGTCGAGCCGCCCACGATATTGCAGCTCGAGATTTGCGTTGTAGCCGAAGAAGTCGGGCGTGCAGACCGCCCCGTAGGCCTTCGCCACCTCCTGGGTCTCGTCGTGCAGGTAGGGGAAGGGGAACCCCTTCTCCTCCGCCCACCGCTTCATGTTCTCGAAGCTGTCCTCGGGATAGGCGGTGGCGTCGTTGGAGCAGATCGCCCCCGTGTTCACGCCGATCGCCGCCAGATCCTTGGCGTCGCGGATGAGCTTGTCGATGATCGCCTTCACGTAAGGGCAATGGTTGCACATGAAGACGAGCACGAGGCCCTTGGGCCCGACGAGATCCTCGAGCCGGTACCGGCGGCCGTCGGTCGCCGGAAGCTCGAACGGCTTGGCCTTCTCACCGAAATTGCAGACCGGCGCCACCGCCGCCATCGTGATCCTCCCTCTGCGCAGGTTGTCCAGAAACCGACTGAGGAGCCGCCGCATGCGCCACCTCCGAGCCGGGTCGACCGCACCTCAGCGATATGGATCGTCTCCCCGGCGGCGCAAGCGCGAGCGCCGTGCGGCGGCCGCCCCGTGAGCGGGCCCCCGGCCGAGCGGCGGGCCCTGATCGCCTGGGCGCTCTGGGACTGTGCCACCTCCCCCTTCGCGGCGATCGTCGTGACCTTCGTTTTCCCCGCCTATTTCGCCCGGGCGGTGATCGGCGACGAGGTCCGCGGCACCGAGCTGTGGGGCTGGACCATGGCGCTTTCGGGCCTGGCGCTCGCCGTGCTGGCGCCGGTCTGCGGGGCGGTGGCGGATGCCGGCGGACCACGCAAACCATGGATCCTCACCACCTCGGCCCTGGCGGCGGTGGCGAGCGGGGCGCTCTGGCTGGTCGAGCCCCGGCCGGAAGCGGCGCTCCTCGGCCTCGTCCTGGTGTTTCTCGCCAACACCGCCCTCGAGCTCGGCGCCGTCTTCTACAACGCGCTGTTGCCCGACCTCGCCCCACCGGGGCGGATGGGGCTCTGGTCCGGCCGGGCCTGGGCGATCGGCTACGGCGCCGGGCTCGCGGCCCTGCTCCTCGTCCTGTTCGGCTTCGTGCTGCCGGCCGAGCCGCCTTTCGGCCTCGATCGCGCGGCGGCCGAGCCGGTGCGCGTGGCCGGTCCGGTGACGGCCGCGGCCCTCGTCGTCTTCACCCTGCCCTTGGCCGTCCTCGTGCCCGATCGCCCGGCCGCGGGAACCTCGCTCGGTCGAACCCTGCGCGACGCCGCCGGCCGGATCGCCGGCATCCTCGCACTGTTGCGCGCCCATCCGGCGATCGCCCGGTTCCTCGTGGCCCGGCTTCTCTACAACGACGGACTCAACACGCTCTTCACCTTCGGCGGCCTCTACGCGGCCGGCACCTTCGGCATGGACGTGGACGAGGTGCTGATCTTCGGCATCGTCTTGAACCTCACGGCGGGCCTCGGCGCCTGGCTCCTCGCGCCCCTCGACGACAAGCTGGGCTCCAAACGCACCATCCTGCTGGCGCTCGCCGGCTTGTCGGGGTTCGGTCTGGCGGCGCTGGTGATCACCGGCAAGACGCTGTTCTGGATCGTCGGGGCGGCGTCGGGTCTGTTCGTGGGCCCGGCGCAAGCGGCGAGCCGCACGCTGCTCGCCCGCCTGGCGCCCGAAGACGCCCGGGCCGAGCTGTTCGGCTTCTATGCGCTCACCGGCCGCATCACCGCGGCGCTGGGCCCTTGGGCCGTGGCCACCGTGACCGGCCTGTTCGAGAGCCAGCGGATCGGCATGGGCGTGATCCTCGTGCTGTTCGGCGCCGGTTTCCTGCTCTTGCTGGGCGTGCGAGAGCCCGCGGTGCGCGCGTGAACGCGGCCAATGGCCACCTCGGGCCGTCGGCCCGGGGGCGCGGGCCGCAGCAACGATACCGGGTCGCCCGGCCCGGGGTCAGTTGGATTGGGGGTAGTTGGGTGCCTCGCGGGTGATCGCCACGTCGTGGACGTGGCCTTCGCGGACACCGGCCTGGGTCACCCGCAGGAATCGGCAACCGCGCTGCATCGCGGCGATGGTCGGCTGGCCGGTGTAACCCATCGCCCCGCGCAGCCCGCCCACGAGCTGGTGGAGGATGTTGGCGACCGGCCCCCGATAGGGCACCCGTCCTTCGACCCCTTCCGGTACCAGCTTCAAGCTGTCGCGCACCTCGGCCTGGAAGTAGCGGTCGGCCGAGCCGCGCGCCATGGCGCCCAACGAGCCCATCCCGCGATAGGCCTTGTAGGACCGGCCCTGGTACAGGAACACCTCGCCCGGCGCCTCGTCGGTGCCGGCCAGCATCGAGCCCAGCATCGCACAGTCCGCGCCGGCGGCGATGGCCTTGGCCAGATCACCCGAGGCGCGGATCCCGCCGTCGGCGATCACCGGCACGCCCCGACGCCGGCACACGCTCGCCGCGGCGTGGATCGCGCTCAGCTGCGGGACACCGACCCCGGCCACGATCCGGGTCGTGCAGATCGAGCCCGGCCCGATGCCCACCTTGACCGCATCGGCCCCGGCCTCGATCAGGGCTTCGGCGGCGGCCGCGGTGGCGATGTTGCCGGCCACGATCTGCACGGCATTGGACAGCCGGCGGATCGCGGCGACCGCGTCCAGGACACCCTTGCTGTGGCCGTGCGCGGTGTCCACGACGATCACGTCACAGCCGGCGGCGATCAGCGCCTCGGCGCGCTCGATGCCCGACTTTCCGGTGCCGGTGGCCGCGCCGACCCGCAGCCGGCCCTGCTCGTCCTTGCAGGCGTTGGGGAAACGCTGCGCCTTCTCGATGTCCTTGACGGTGATGAGGCCTTTGAGCCGGAAGGCGTCGTCGACCACCAGCAGCTTCTCGATGCGGTGCTCGTGGAGGAGCGCCATGGCCTCGGCGCGGCTGACCCCTTCGCGGACCGTGACCAGCCGATCGGCGGTCATGAGCTCCTTCACCGGCCGGTCACTGCGCGGCACGAAGCGCACGTCGCGATGGGTGAGGATCCCCACCAAACGGCCCGAAGGCCCCTCGACCACCGGCAGCCCCGAGATCCCGTGGCGATCCATGAGATCGAGCGCCTCGGAGAGCGGCGTGTCCGGCCGGACGGTGAGCGGATTGACCACCATGCCGGCCTCGAACTTCTTGACCTGCTGGACCTGAGCCGCCTGCTCCTCGATCCCCAGATTGCGGTGCAGGACCCCGAGCCCACCGTGCTGGGCCATGGCGATCGCCATCTTGGCCTCGGTGACCGTGTCCATGGCCGCCGAGATCACCGGGATGCCGAGCTCGATCTCGCGGGTGAGCCGGGTGCGCACGTCCACCTCTGCCGGCAACACCTCGGAATAGGCGGGTTCGAGGAGCACGTCGTCGAAGGTCAGGGCTTCGGGCAGATCGAACTCGAACGGCGTCATGGCGGCAACTCGCGAGGTTTGCGCGCTTATAAGCGGCGGCGGCGGACTTCTCCAGCGGGCGGCGGCCAGCCGCACTCCCGCCCGGCACCGGCCCGACCACCGGACCGGCGGCGCTGCGCCGCCGGGTGACGGCAGGCTTTCGCCGGCTCGCCTTGACGGCGCCGGCGGGCGGGCGTTCAAGCGGGGCGTCGTCGGCACGGGAGGCGCGCGATGGCCGGGAACGGCGAGGGCAAGCGGCGGCTGCGCTCACAAGAGTGGTGGGACGATCCGCGCGAGCCGGACATGACCGCCCTCTATCTCGAGAAGTACGTCAATTTCGGGCTCACCCGCGAGGAGCTGCAGTCCGGCCGGCCGATCATCGGCATCGCCCAGACCGGCTCGGATCTCGCCCCCTGCAACCGGCACCATGTCGAGCTCGCCAAACGGGTGGCGGACGGGATCCGCGACGCCGGCGGCATCCCGCTCGAGTTCCCGGTCCACCCGATCCAGGAGACCGGCAAGCGGCCGACCGCGATGCTCGACCGCAACCTCCAGTACCTCTCGCTGGTCGAGGTGCTGTGGGGCTATCCGATCGACGGGGTCGTGCTCACCACCGGCTGCGACAAGACCACACCCGCCCTGCTCATGGGTGCCGCCACGGTGGACATTCCGGCCATCGTGCTCTCGGGCGGGCCGATGCTCAACGGCTATTATCGGGGCGGCCTGGCGGGCTCGGGCACGATCCTCTGGCACGCCCGCCAGCTCTACGCCAAGGGCGAGATCGGCTACGACGAGTTCATGGACATGGCGCTGGCCTCGGCGCCGTCGATCGGCCACTGCAACACCATGGGCACGGCCTCGTCGATGAACGCCATGGCCGAGGCGTTGGGCATGAGCCTGCCGGGCTGTGCCGCGATCCCCGCTCCCTATCGCGAGCGGGCGCAGATGGCCTACGCCACCGGCAAGCGGATCGTGGCCATGGTCCACGAGGATCTGCGACCCTCCAAGATCCTCACCCGCAAGGCGTTCGAGAACGCGATCGTGGCCGCCGCGGCGATCGGCGCCTCGACCAATTGCCCACCGCACGTGATCGCCATCGCCCGCCACATGGGCGTGCCCCTGTCTATCGAGGATTGGGAGTTGGGGCGCGACGTGCCGCTGCTCGTCAACGTCCAGCCGGCCGGTGAATATCTCTGCGAGGAGTATTACCGGGCCGGTGGCTTGCCGGCGGTCCTCAAGGAGCTGTTGAAGGCCGGCCGGTTGCACGGCGACGCCTTGACGGTGACCGGCCGGACGGTGGCCGAGAATTTGGAGTCGGTGCCCTTCTCCAGCGATCGGCGGGTGATCCGGCCCTACGAGGACCCGCTCAAGCCCGAGGCCGGGTTCGTGATCATCTCGGGCAACATCTTCGATGCCGCGGTCATGAAGACCTCGGTGGTGAGCCCCGAGTTCCGCGCCAAGTACCTCGAGCATCCCGAGCATCCCGGCGTGTTCGAGGGCAAGGCCGTGGTCTTCGACGGCCCCGAGGACTATCACGCCCGAATCGACGACCCGGAGCTCGACGTCGACGAGAACTCGTTTCTCTTCATCCGCTATTGCGGGCCGGTCGGCTATCCCGGGGCTCCCGAGGTGGTCAACATGCGCCCGCCCAAGAAACTCATCGAGAAGGGCATCCGGGCGTTGCCCACGATCGGCGACGGTCGGCAATCGGGCACCTCGGAGAGTCCGTCGATTCTCAATGCCAGCCCCGAAGCGGCGGTGGGCGGCAATCTCGCGATCCTGCGCACGGGCGACCGGGTGCGCCTCGACCTGCACGCACGGCGGCTGGACGTGCTGTTGAGCGAAGAGGAGATCGCCCGCAGGCGCGCCGAGCTCGCGAAGAACCCGCCGCCGATCCCGCCCAGCCAGACGCCCTGGCAGGAGATCTACCGCAGCCTCGTGGGTCAGCTCTCGACCGGGGCGTGTCTCGAGCCCGCGGTGCTGCACCTCAAGATCGTCGAAACCCACGGCCCGGCCCCCCGGCGCAACCACTGACAACCGAGGGCGCGAAGGCAGCGGCATCGCCCCGGGACGGGCCGCGGGCCTCGCTCGCGCGCGAGGGCCCGCAGCGGATCCACCGGGCGCGGTCGACCGGGGGCGCGTTTCGACGGCGGTGTCAGCTGCGCACCACCCCTTCGACCGCGACGATCTCCAGTGCGGCGGCCAGGAGCGCGCGGGTGTAGGGATGACGCGGCTCCTCGAAGATCCGGTCGACCGGCCCCTCCTCGACCACCACCCCGTCCTTCATCACCACGACCCGATGGCTCATCGCCCGGATCACCCGTAGATCGTGGCTGATGAACAGATAGGCCAGGCCCCGGCGAGCCTGGAGATCGCGCAACAGCTCGACGATCTGCGCCTGCACCGACATGTCCAGCGCACTGGTCGGCTCGTCGAGCACCAACAGCCGCGGCTCCAGGACCAGGGCCCGAGCGATCGCGATCCGCTGGCGCTGGCCGCCGCTGAACTCGTGCGGGTAGCGGTGCGCCCAAGCCGGGTCGAGGCCCACCTCCTCGAGCGCCCGCGCCACCCGGCGGGCCCGCTCCTCGGGGGTGCCGATCCGGTGGATCACGAGCCCCTCGGCCACGATCTGGCCCACCGACAAGCGCGGTGAGAGCGAGCCGAACGGGTCCTGGAAGACGATCTGCATCTGCCGGCGCAGCGGCCGCAGCTGCCGCCAGCTCCAGCCCTGGATCTCCTGGCCGGCGATCCGGATCGAACCCTGCGAGGGTAACAGGCGCAACAGCGCCAGCCCGAGGGTGGTCTTACCCGAGCCCGACTCGCCCACGATCCCCACCGTCTCGCCGGCCCGCACCGACAGATCCACCCCGTCGACCGCCTTGACCCAGCCCACGGTCCGCTTGAGCAGGCCGCGTTGGATCGGGAAGTGCACCCGCAGTTCCCGCAGCTCGGCCACCACCGGCGCGCCCTCGGCCACCGGCGCCGGCCGGCCGCGCGGCTCGGCGGCCAGGAGCTTGCGGGTATAGGGATGCCGGGGGCGCGCGAACACCCGCTCGACCGGCCCCTCCTCGACCAGCTCGCCCTCGGTCATGACGACCATGCGATGGGCGACGTGGCGCACGATCGTGAGATCGTGGGTGATGAGCAGGATCGCCATCCCCATCCGGCGCTGCAGCTCCTGCAACAGCCGCAGGATCTGCGCCTGGATGGTCACGTCGACGGCGGTCGTGGGCTCGTCGGCGATCAACAGATCGGGCTCGTTGGCGAGCGCCATGGCGATCATCACCCGCTGGCGCTGGCCTCCCGAGAGCTGGTGCGGGAAGGCCAGGCGGCGGGTCTCCGGATCGGGGATGCCCACGAGCCGCAACAGCTCCACGACCCGCGCCCGGACCTCCTCCCGGCTCATCTTGCGGTGGAGGAGCAGGGCCTCGGCGATCTGCCGCTCGACCGTGTGCAGCGGGTTGAGCGCGGTCATCGGCTCCTGGAAGATCATGGCGATCCGATCGCCGCGGATCTGCCGCATGAACGCTTCCGGCCGACCGACCAGCTCCTCGCCCTTGAAGCGGATCGAGCCCCTCGGGTGCTCGGCGCGGGGATAAGGGAGGAGTTGGAGGATCGAGAGTGCGGTCACCGACTTGCCGGAGCCGGACTCGCCCACGAGCGCCAGCGTCTCGCCCCGCTCGACCGTGAAGGAGACGCCCTTGACCGCGTCGACGGTCCGCCCTTCGAGGTGGAAGCGCACCGCTAGGTCGCGCACCTCGAGCAGCGGGGCCGAGGGACGCGGATCGGGGCTCACCGGAAGGTCTTCCGAGGGTCGAAGGCGTCACGCACCGCCTCGCCCACGAACACGAGCAGCGAGAGCATGGTGGCCACCACGACGAAGCCGGTGAGCCCGAGCCAGGGGGCCTGGAGGTTGTTCTTGCCCTGAGCCAAGAGTTCCCCGAGCGAGGGCGACCCCGGCGGCAGGCCGAAGCCCAGGAAATCGAGCGAGGTCAAGGTGGTGATCGAACCGTTGAGCACGAAGGGCAGGAAGGTGAGCGCCGAGACCATGGCGTTGGGCAGGACGTGGCGGAACATCAAGGTCGTGTTCGAGGCGCCGAGTGCCCGGGCGGCCCGCACGAAATCGAAATTGCGCGCGCGCAGGAACTCGGCCCGCACCACGTCGACCAGACTCATCCACGAGAAGAGCAGCATGATGCCCAGCAGCGTCCAGAAACCGGGCGTGAGGAAGGAGGCGATGATGATCAAGAGATAGAGGACGGGCAGGCCTCCCCAGATCTCGAGGAACCGCTGCAAGCCGAGGTCGACCCAACCACCGAACCAACCCTGGATCGCCCCCATGACGATACCGATGATCGAGCTCGCGAGCGTGAGGACGAGCCCGAACAGCACCGAGATGCGAAAGCCATAGATCACGCGGGCCACGACGTCGCGCGCCTGGTCGTCGGTGCCGAGCCAGTGGCGCGAGTCGGGCGGCGAGGGGGCCGGGCCAGGAATGTCCTTGACCACCGTGTCGTAGCGGTAGCGGACCGGCGGCCAGAGCATCCAGCCCTTCTCCTCGATCAGCCCCTGGACCTCCGGATCGTGGTAATCGGCCTCGGTCTCGAAATCGCCACCGAAGGTGGTCTCGGGATAAGCGACGAGGAACGGCGTGTAGAAGGCGCCGTCGTAGCGGACCAGCAACGGCCGATCGTTGGCGACGAGTTCGGCGAACAGGCTCACGACGAACAACGCCAAAAAAATGCGCAACGAGATCGCGCCCCGGCGATTGCGCTCGAAATTGGCGAGCCGGCGACGGCCGATCGGGGTGAGCCACAGCCGCAGCCCCAGGAAACGGACCGGCTCGCGGGCGACGATGGTGGCGCGCGTCACGGCTCGCTCAAGCCCTACGGGCCTCGAAGTCGATCCGCGGATCGACCAGGACGTAGGTCAAGTCGGAGACGATCTTCATCACCAGGCCGAGCAGCGTGAAGATGTAGAGGGTCCCGAACATCAACGGATAGTCGCGGTTGAGGGCAGCCTCGTATCCGAGCAGTCCCAGGCCGTCGAGGGAGAAGATGATCTCGATCAGGAGCGCCCCGGTGAACAGCATGCCCACGAACGCGGCCGGGAACCCGGCGATCACGATGAGCATGGCGTTCCGGAACACGTGGCCGTAGAGCACGCGCCGCGGCGAGAGGCCCTTGGCCCGGGCGGTGATCACGTACTGTTTGTTGATCTCTTCGAGAAAGCTGTTCTTGGTGAGCATGGTGAGCGTGGCGAACGAGCCCACCACCATGGCCGAGATCGGCAGCACCATGTGCCAAAGATAATCCAGAATCCGCTCGGGCCAGGAGAGCTCGGCCCAATTGTCGGAGACCAGGCCGCGCAGCGGAAAGATCTGCCAATAGCTCCCGCCGGCGAACAGGACGATGAGCAACAGCGCGAACAGGAAGGACGGGATCGCGTAGCCGACGACGATGGCGGTGCTGGTCCACAGATCGAACGGGGTGCCGTCGCGCACCGCCTTGCGGATGCCGAGCGGAATGGCGACCAGGTAGGTGAGCACCGTGGTCCACACACCCAGCGAGATCGACACGGGCATCTTCTCGAGCATGAGCTCGATCACCGTCCGATCGCGAAAATAGCTCGTGCCGAAGTCGAACCGCAGATAGTCCCCGAGCATCTTCAAGAATCGTTCGTGGGCCGGCCGATCGAAGCCGAATTGGCGCTCGAGCTGGGCGATCAGCTCGGGCGGCAGGCCCTGAGCGCCGCGATAGATCCCTTGCGGGCCACCCGTCTCCAGCTGCCGCGCCTCGAAGGCCGGCCCGGTCTCACCGGCCCCGCCACCACCGGTGATCCGGGCCGTGGCACCCGCACCGCGCCCGGTGAGCTCGGAGATGATCTTCTGCACCGGCCCGCCCGGCGCCGCCTGGATCACGACGAAATTGATCAACAAGATGCCCAACAAGGTGGGCACCACGAGTAACAATCGACGGACGATGTAGGCGAGCACGGGCGGTCGCTCAGCGCACGGCCAGGCCCAAAGCCCGGCGCCGCTCGTCGAGCGCTCTGTCCTTGGCCGGATCGATCCACCAGCTGAACAGGTCGATGCCGTAGCGGGGATCGCGGGCCGGCCGCGAGAACTTGTCCCAGGCGGCGATCCACGTCTCGCGGTTGTGCCAGTGCGGGATCACGTAATGGCCCCACAGCAGCACCCGATCGAGCGCCCGGCAGGCGACCTCGAGCGCCTCGCGGTCCGGGGCCTGGATGATCCGCTCGATCAGATGATCGACGACCGGATCCTTGATGCCGATCAGGTTGCGCGAGCCGGGTTGGTCGGCGGCGGCGCTGCCCCAGAAGTTGCGCTGCTCGTTACCGGGCGAGAGGCTCTGCGGGAAGACCGCCACCACCATGTCGAAGTCGAACTGTTCGAGTCGCCGCTCGTACTGCGCGTCGTCGACCGCGCGGATCCGCGCTTCGACCCCGAGCCGCTCCAAGTTCTTCACGAACGGCCCGACGATCCGCTCGAACAGGCCGCCTTGATCCAACAGGATCTCGAAGCTCACGGGCCGACCGGTCGCCGGATCCACGAGCTTGCCCTGGCGCACCTCGTAGCCGGCCGCGCGAAGGATCTCGAAGGCCTGGCGCAAGTTCTCGCGGATGTTGCCGGAGCCGTCGGTCCGTGGCGCCTCGTAGACTTTCTCGAAGACCTCCGGTGGTAGGCGGTCGCGGAACGGTTCGAGGAGCGCGAGCTCGGCCGCCGAGATCGGCCCGCGCGCGGCCATCGGGCTGTTCGGGAAGTAGCTCTCGGTGCGGACATAATGGCCGTAGAACAGGTTTTTTTGCGTCCACTCGAAGTCGAACGCGTAGTTCAACGCCTCCCGCAGAGCCCGATTCTGGAAAACCGGCCGTCGCAGATTGAAGACGAAGCCCTGCATCCCACCACCCCCTTCCCGGGGGATAGCCTCCCGTTTGATCAAGCCGTTCTCGACCGCGGGGCCGGTGTAGCCGGTGGCCCAGAAGCGCGAGCTGTTCTCGATCCGCAGGTCGAACTCGCCGGCCTTCAACGCCTCGAGCGCGACGTTCGGGTCGCGGAAATAGACGTAGCGTAGCTCGTCGTAATTGTGCCGACCGCGCTGGACGGGAACGTCAGCCCCCCAATAATCGCGTACCCGCTCGTAGGTGATCGAGCGGCCGGGATCGACCGCCTTCACCCGATAGGGCCCGGAGCCTAGCGGCGGCTCCAACGTGGTCCGCTCGAAGTCGCGACCCTCCCAATAATGTTTGGGCAGGATCGGCATCTGCCCGACGATCAGAGGCAACTCGCGGTTGATCGTGCCGTCGAACACGAAGCGGACCCGGCGCTCGCCCCAGGCCTGCGCCTCGACCACGTTGGCGTAATAAGCCCGGTAGAACGGCTCGCCCTTGGTCTTCAACACGTCGAGCGAGAAGATCACGTCCTCGACCGTCACCGGTCGGCCGTCGTGCCAGCGGGCCTCGGGGCGCAGCGTGAAGGCGACCCAGGACCGGTCGGCCGGCATCTCGATCGTCTCGGCCAGCAAGCCGTATTCGCTGAAGGGCTCGTCGAGGTTCTGGACGGTGAGGCTCTCGAAGGGCAGGCCCGAGCCGGCGGCGTCGTTACCTTTGAGAATGAACGGGTGGAGATTGTCGAACGTGCCGATCGCCGCCAGCGTCAGACGCCCGCCTTTGGGGGCGTTCGGATCGGCATAGGGCAGGTGGCGGAAGTCGGGGGGCAGGGCCGGCTCACCGTGCATGGCGACGCCGTGCACGGGCCGCACCTCCTCGGCCGCGCCGCCACTCGCGAGTACGGCGAGGACGAGCGCCGCGCCGCACGTCCCGGTCCACCGGCCGCCCATCTCGGCTCCTCCGCCTACGCGTTCGATCCCGGGGTGCAACCTAGCGGCGTGGCGCCGCCGTGCAACGGTCAGCCGTGCAGCTGCGCCAGCGCGGCCCGGTGCAACCGGGCATCACCGGCCACGACCATCCGTTGGTCGCCGGCCAGGCCGGGCGGCCGTCCCTCCCAGTCGGTCACCACGCCACCCGCTCCCTCGACCACGGGGACGAGCGGCAGCACGTCGTAGGGCTCGAGATCGGCCTCGACCACGAGGTCGAGGAAGCCGGCGGCGACCAGTCCGGCGCCGTAGCCGTCGTTGCCCCAGACGGCCTGGCGAACGCCACCCAGGAGCCGCTCGAAAGCAGCCCGTTCGGCCGGGGTGGCGAACATCTGCGGGCTCGTGCAGCCCAGCATCGCCGAGGCCAAGCCGGGGCAGGCGCGGGTCCGGCAGGGCCGCCCGTTGAAGAGCGTGGGCCGGCCGAGCGCACCCAGCCAACGCTCGCCCAGGATCCCCTGCTCGATCACCCCGAGCACCGGCTCGCCACCGTGGAGCAGGCCGATCAGGGTGACGAACAACGGCCGCCCGGACAAGAACGACTTCGTGCCGTCGATCGGATCGAGCACCCAGACCCATTCGGCCTCGAGCCGCTCGCGGCCGTGCTCCTCGCCCAGGATCCCGTGCTCGGGGAAATGCCGGCCGATCAGCTCGCGCATCACGGCTTCGGCCTCGCGGTCGGCGATCGTCACCGGGCTGGCATCGGCCTTGGCGTCGACCGCCACGGGCTTGCGGAACCAGCGCCGCTGGATCTCTCCCGCGGCATCGGCCAGGCGATGGGCGAAGGCTACGAGCTCGGCCGGAACGCTGCGCACCTGGCTCGTCTTCCCCACTCGCGGTCTCGTCGCGCAGCGCCCGGCCCGTGCTCGGGAGCCCGCTTCGTCCGGATCCGCGCGCGTCGGGCTCACTGTGCGGGCAAGGGTGCGGGCTCGTCGGCCAACGAGCGGAGATAAGCGATGATGTCGGCGCGCTCGTCGGCCCGGGCGATACCGGCAAAGCTCATCTTGTTGCCGGGCGCGTAGGCGCGCGGGTTGGCGAGGAAGGCATCCAGCGATTCGTACGTCCACTTGCCGCCGGTGGCGAGCAGAGCCTGGGAGTAGGCGAAGCCCTGCGCGTGACCCTTGTCGGCCATCACGACACCCCAGAGATTGGGACCGACACCGTTCCTGCCGCCTTTCTCGAAGGTGTGGCAGCTCGCGCATTTGCGGGCCGCGGCACGGCCGCGCTCGACGTCGGCGGCGGCGAGACGGACGGCGATCGGCTCGACTTCGGCGGTGGTCGGCGCAGCGGTCTCCTCGGCGGGCACCGCGGCGGTGA
>FWPV01006085.1_pt1 | contig 23447 bp, 19 predicted proteins | sample 2228371 | NCBI WGS metagenome assembly FWPV01 (sample SAMEA103939776, study PRJEB20133) | metagenome | reverse complement strand
AACTGTTCCACTGAAAATGAGCCCTTTGACCTTATTCTAACAAGGCCTTTACTCGGGCAGAAGTTTAATCTTGTGTTTTATCGCGGTATTATTCAGTTGCTGGCCCGCTGACATACCGCCAATGCTGAAAATTTCGCCGTCTATTAATACCAGACTGCGTAAATCCATCACTGCGGTTTCGCTGGGCGCTGCTTTGAGCCATTGTTGCTGCTTAAATGAATACAGATAAATCGCATTGCTGGGGTCAATGGCTTTCCCCTCATCTGTCACGCCATTCAAATGATAAGGGGTCTCACTGCCGCCAATAAAAGCCGCCATGGTTTCGCCATTCACGTCCACCGCAATAGCGCCCTGGCGGGTGCGGGCTTTGCCACCGTGGTGCACTATCTGACGCCAGCTGATTTGGCTGGCATTTTTATCGGAAATTTTTCCAATATAACAAGCTGCTTCTGGCACAAACTGGTTGGAGCCATCAGAGGTTGTGCTGGTTTTTACGCCATCACAAAATAAAATCTCATTGCCCACCAGAACTCCGGCATGGCCAAACACTGCGCTACCCGGCAAAGGTGTGGCCTGACTCCATTTTTGCGTAAAGTTGTCAAAAAGCTGCACCAGATTTACCGCGCCACTGTTATGAAAACCGGCCAGCAGATAGATGTATCTGTCTTTATGGGCCACTGCAACACTTTCATCCACAGCCACCGGCATATCTGGCAATTTGCTGTAACTTTGGGTGACAGGGCTAAAACGATAACTGTCGGCTAAAGTGCCACTTTTGCCGTCGCTGCTTTGACCATAACCGCCCAGAATAAAAAAATGTTTGTTCAGTTCAACGCCTGCGGCGGCAATACGGCCATTGACTCTGCTGGCACTTGGCAAAGCTGCAATATTTTGCCAGTTCGACTGGCCTATATTGAGTTGCCATACTTTATTGTGCATGGCCGCTGAAGTTTTGGCCGCGCCCAAACCTGCAAAACTGGCCAGATAAGGCTGGCCTCTTACTTCGGTTTGTAACACCAGTTGATTGCTAACTGCCTCTGGCAGATGAGGGATTTCTGTGGCCAGCGCAGCAGTCGATGCCAGCAGCAACATGCCGCTTAACAGGGTTTTAACCGGCATTTTTAGCCGATGTTGCTGTATGAGCCTTTTGCAGTCTGATTTCACTAACATAATTGTGGTTGCCATCTACAGTCCATTTGATATTAAAGTTATATAAAGTCATACCATAACTTTGTTGTTCCTCCCGCTGCTTTTTATAAGGCGGGCGAGGGTCCTGCTTCAGTACTTTTTCGATAAAAACCTGTAAATCCGGTAGTTGCTGTTGCGCCTGGCAAAAGGCAAGGGCCTGTTCACTGAAGGACACTGTCATGTCGGTCTGTGGTGCTGCATCAGCAAAACCGCCATTGGCCTGTGGCAGCGCGTCGGCATAAGGTAAATAGGGTTTGATATCCAGCACCGGCGTGCCATCGAGTAAATCAACGCCACTTAAATTCAGCACCAGCTTATCGCCTCGGCGTTCAACCCCTTCCAGTTTTACGACAGATAAGCCAATTGGGTTTGGTCTGAACGTTGCGCGGGTGGCAAATACACCTTTTTTATCGTTGCCACCCAAGCGTGGCGGGCGCACCAAAGGCGACCAGCCTTTATCCGCTGTTTCATGAAACACAAACACCAGCCAGAGGTGACTAAAACTTTCAATGCCACGCACTATAGCGTCATCGGCATAAGGCGGTGACAACACCAGAGCCCCTTTGGCTTCCGGGATCAAACCCGGCTGACGCGGAATAGCAAATTTTTGTTTATAGGGAGATTCAATTACACCAACAGCATTAAATTCAAAAGGCTTCATTAGGGTCTCTGGCTTGTTTATTCGTCTTTGCACGGCGGCAACTTTGGGCATTATGGCGAGCTAAGATGCAAACAACAAGCAAAGCGCATTATAACAGCCGGGCTTTGATTTGCTTGCTATCAGATGGATGGCCGTCTAAAGTGAAACTTCGCGCTTTTTCCTTGCCATAATCTTCTGATAACAAATGTTGTATTGAGTCAATGATGGAACAAAAAACCTTATTAATTGAATGCCCGGATTCAAAGGGGCTGATCGCACAAATTACCAATATCTGTTACAAGCACCAGCTGAATATTATCCGCAATACTGAATATGTAGATCCGGTTTCCGGTCAGTTTTATATGCGGACCCGGCTTGAAGGCATATTTAACGACCACACCTTCATGTTGGATTTAGACCGGGCATTACCTCAAGGCAGTGAAAGGCAGCTAGTCAGTGATCGCAATAAAAAAGTGGTGATCCTGGTCACCAAAGAAGCGCACTGTCTTGGTGATATTCTGATGAAGGTATATGACGGTTCGTTGAAGCTGGATATTACCGCTATTGTCGGCAACCATCCGGAACTTGGTGCTTTGGCCGAAAAATTTGGTGTGCCTTATCATTTTGTCAGCCATCAGGACAAAAGCAGGGCCGAACACGAAAAACTGTTGCAGCAGCAGATTGACCTGTATCAGCCGGATTATCTGGTGCTGGCCAAATTTATGCGTATTTTAAGCCCTGAGTTTGTCGCGCTTTATCCAAACCGCATTATTAATATCCATCACAGTTTCCTGCCGGCTTTTATTGGCGCTAATCCTTATCATCAGGCGTTTAAACGTGGCGTGAAAATTATTGGCGCCACTGCCCATTTTGTCACTGATGATTTGGATGAAGGGCCTATTATTAAGCAGATGGTAACCAATGTAGACCACAATTACAGCGCCGAAGATATGGCCAGAGCAGGGCGTGATGTTGAAAAGAATGTGCTGAGTAAAGCGCTGGAGCTGGTGATTGAAGACCGGGTTTTTGTGCACGGTAATAAAACCGTGGTGTTATAACCAAAGGGAACAGACGAATGACGGACAAAATGCTGCATAAACGTACTGTGGAATTTCGTTTTCTGGCCGAGCCGACCCATGTCAATTTTGGTGGCAAAGTGCATGGCGGTATGGTGATGAAATGGATTGATCAGGCCGCTTATGCCTGTGCCGCACGCTGGAGTGGTTTGTATTGTGTCACAGTATCTGTGGGCACCATCCGCTTTCGCCGTCCTATTCTGGTAGGGCATCTGGTTGAGCTTGAAGCAAAAGTGGTGCACACCGGCCATTCCAGTATGCATATTTTTATTCAGGTGCGCTCAGGCGACACCCAAACTGAACAGCTGCCGGAAACCAATCATTGTATTATCACTTTTGTTGCGCTCGACGAGCAGGGCAATACTGCTGCTGTGCCCGCCTGGCAGGCGCAAACCGCAGAAGATCGCTTTTTAGAACAATACGCGATTCAGATGAAACAATTTTCGCAGCAGGTTGAACAGCAAATGTTGGATTTTTATCAGCAAAACAATCAGGGAGCACAAGTATGAAACTTATTTCAGCATTATTGATGTTGATATCCGTAACGGTATTTGTGCTGCCGGCAGCAGCGCAAAACGACACACTCGCACCTGAACTGGAAGTATTCCGGCCTTTTTTAAATAAAGTCTGGCGGGGGGAGTTGCAGGCACAGCAACAAGGAAAAACCAGTATTGATTATTCATTATGGCAGCGTGCGCTGAACGGTCAGGCTATTAAAGTGGTGCATTCGGTGAATAATGGCGAATACGGCGGTGAATCGATTATTTTCTGGGATAAAAGTAAAAAAAGCCTGGCCTATTATTATTTCACGACAGCAGGTTTTTATACCCATGGCACCATGCAATATGATGCTACAAGCGGTAAACTAACCGCAGAAGAAAAAGTAGAAAACAATGCCAATGGCATCACCATGGTGCGTTCTACCAGTGTATTAAAAGAACAGCAATTGTTGACAAGTTCCGAATATCTACAAAAAGGGCAGTGGGTGAAAGGGCATGCGGCGACCTACACCGAAAGCAAAGATGGCAAAGTGGTTTTTCAATAACAATGGCAGTCTTTGTGTGTTGACCCGCAAAGACTGCAGCTTAATGTCTCGTCTTTACTTTTCGCTGGGCATATCGTCAGTTAAATCAAGCGTATAAATATTGTCGATAGTGGCTGTGCTGGAGTGACTTACCCTTAGGTCTTTTACCCGGCCATTACGCAGACTGTACACCCAGCCATGGACCGTCAGCGACTGTCCTCTGTCCCAGGCTTCCTGCACAAAACTGGTGTGACAGACGTTTTGCACCTGCTCAATCACGTTCAGTTCACACAGCCGGTTCAGTCTGTCCTGTTCATCGCTGATACTTTCAATTTCGTCACGGTGAATGGCATACACGTCTTTGATATTACGCAACCAGTTGTCGACAAACCCCACTTTTTGCTTGTTCATGGCGGCGTTAATACCACCGCAGCCATAATGGCCGCAGACAATAATATGTTTTACTTTGAGCACATCAATGGCGTATTGCAGTACAGACAAACAGTTGATATCAGAATGCAAAACCAGATTGGCTACATTACGATGGACAAAAAGTTCCCCGGGCAACAAACCAACAATGTCATTGGCCGGAACTCTGCTGTCTGAGCAGCCTATCCATAAATATTCGGGCGCCTGTTGTTCTGATAATTTTTTAAAAAAGCCCGGTGCTTCCAGCTCAATTCTGTCTGCCCATGCTTTGTTGTTCTGAAACAAATGTTTAATAGAACTCATACCGACTCCGGAAATTTGCTGCCGCTAAGATACCCTAAATTTGTGACAAACTCAGCACCGACCAGCTGAAAGCACAGAGCTGGTTAGCACCAGAGCATTAGCCATTTTATAAATGCTTATATAATTAACAGGGAAAATTGTTTCTTTCATTTTGTTTTGCCGCTATTATATTTTCACTATTATTAGGATCCCGATAAAGGAGCGAACGATGTCATTATTACTTGATAAACGTGAATTAAAAAAAGCAGCAAAAGAATTGACTGTTTTAAAATTACAGGAAGTGATTGACGTACTGACTTCAGTGCTGGATGAACGCCAGAAAGAATCTGAAGTATTGGCTAAAGTTCGCGAATTTGCTAAAGCTCAGGGTTTTACCCTGGAGCAACTGGGTTACAAATTAAATGCTGATGGTGTTGCAGTAGCGGTAGAAGCGGAAGAGCCGGCAGAAGGCGATCTGAAACGTCCAATCAAACCAAAATTCAAAACCATTAATAAAGAAAGTCAGTTTTTTTATGTTGAAAATGGCACTTTACAATTATTAAAAACCCATACAATGAAAAAGGGATTACAAGAGCGCGGCATTAATGTTGTGCCTTTTTCTAAAGTAGAGAAAAAATATATTAAACAAGTTGATGCTCTGTTAGAAGAAGCCAGCAAACAAGCGCTGACCAACTTTAACAGTAAAGTTGATGTGTGGAACGAGTGGGCTGCGCAGCACAATGAAGAAATTCTGGCCAAACGTTAAGTTGGCAACCAATAAAAAAACCGGCTGATGCCGGTTTTTTTATTGGTTAAATTCAAGCTCTGTTATTTAGGCTGGGCATCCAGCGACTGACCATTGACCCCAATACTGGCGTCTGACATCAGATATACATAAAGTGGCATGATGTCGGCCGGGGTTTTTAAGCTCAGCTGATTTTCACCCGGATAAGCCGCTGTGCGCATTTTGGTGCGGGTCGCGCCTGGGTTAATACAGTTGGTTCTGATGTTGCTGCCTTCATATTCATCGGCAATCAGTTGCATCAAACCTTCGGTGCCAAACTTTGAAACGCTGTAAGCGCCCCAATAAGCCCGGCCTTTGCGGCCAACGCCGGACGAGGTAAAAACTAAAGAGGCCTGAGGTGCCAGCGCCATCACAGGTAACAGTGCCTGTGTCATCAGCATGGCGGAGGTCAGATTGACCTGCAGAATTTTCTGCCAGGTATCTAAATCTATATGCTCAAAGGGAGTCAGCACGCCCAGCATGCCGGCGTTGTGTAATACACCATCGAGTTTGCCAAATTCGGCTTTAATGGTGCTGGCCATATCCTGATAATGTTTTTTGCTGGCGCCGTTTAAGTCCAGTGGTACTATGGCCGGCTCCGGATAACCCGCGGCTACAATGCTGTCGTACACAGCCTCAAGCTTTGCGGTTGTTTTTCCCAGCAGAATCACAGTGGCACCGTAGCGGGCGAAGGTAATGGCTGCTTCTTTACCTATGCCGTCACCGGCTCCTGTTACCAGTATTGTCTTGTTGGCCAGCGCTTGTGGACCTGGCTGAAAATCTTGCATATAAATCAACCTGTAACCTGTTGAAAAATCGGCGCAGCATACTAGTTCTGCTGCGATTTTGCACCTTTCTTCACAGATATTTAGTTTAACCCTAGCGAAATTTTTTTGGTTAGGTTAACTTTAACTGGTCGTAGCTGTTGCTAGTTTACGAGACAGGAATTCAAAAACTAGAGCTTAAAGAAAGCTTTAGCAAAATAATAAAAAATCAGGACAGGGGAGAATATATGAAGAAGCTGTTAATAAGCCTGGCGGTGACCAGCGCGCTCGGGCTGACCGGATGCGGCGATTCACTCAGTGAGTTAAAACAAGAAGCGGTCGATAACGGTACTGTCGTTGTGCCGGTGAGCCGTGTGGTGTTTGACCCTTCAGCCGGTAAAGTATCTGTACCGAACGATTTGTTGTTCCAGGGCACGACAGATGGCACTCTGGTCATGCCGGGTGAAGCCGTCGCTGCGCCCAATTATGCCGACCCACAAACAGCCTTAGGTGCGCTGGATGGCTGGTCAACCCAAAACCCATTTAGTGTAGAGCTGGCTTTTGCCGGTGGTGTTTCGTTAGATGCAAGCAGCGCGGCTCGTCCGGATGCGGTGCGTTTGATTGAAGTGCTGATGGGGGACCCGGCTTCAAGCGACCCGAATTGCCGCACAGTGCCTCGTGGTGTGGCCTGTAAAGCTGTGTCTCAGCTGACTTATGGTCAGGATTTTGTGACCAAAGCTGTAGGCAATAATGTTGCTGTTGTTCCGTTAAAACCATTAAAAGCGGCGACGACTTATTTGTTGGTGCTCACCAACAATCTGAAAGACAGTGCCGGTAATGCGGTTGCTCCTTCCACCACTTATGAGCTGGTGAAACAGGACTTAGCAACGTTGCCACTTGGCACAGATTCACAACGTGCATTACAGGGCCTGATTAACAGTTTCGAAAATGCCGCTGCCAGCATGTCAATTGCCAAAGACAGCATTATTTACACCGCAGCTATTACCACCCAATCAACCAGCAATGTACTGGGTACTGTCAAACAACTGATGTTGCCAAGTGCATTAAATAACAATACCGCGCCTGTGCTGCAGGTTGCTGACACCGGTTTGCTGGTGTCTCAGGTGGTGAATCCGGATAAAACAATCCCGACTGACCCAAGTAACCAATATTTTATGTTTAATGCGGCCAAGTTATACAGCGGCACCATTAACCTGCCTTATTATTTGGGTGTTTCTACCGCTGACGCGCCAAAAGCAGCTTTATCCACCCGTTGGGTTGGCCGTTGTGACAGCGGCGCTATGTTAGCTGGTTTATCGGCGGCGCAAAAAGCAGCATTGGAAGGGGCTATTACCAGTCCTGCACAAATGCAGAACAATGCGGTTTGTAAAGCTGTCAGTGGCGGCGCTTTAATGGATTTAGGTGTAGATAAACAACGTCACCTGACCAAATTTAACGTGGTGCCGAAAGTAAACTCAGTGCAACAGCTGAAAGTTCAGATGACAGTGCCAAACAGTGCGCTGATTGGCAAAGCCAAGCCGGAAAAAGGCTGGCCTGTAGTGATACTGCAACACGGTATTACCTCCTGTAAAGAAAACATGCTGGCTGTAACTGCCGCTTTATCAGCGCAAGGTTTTGCCACTGTAGCTATTGACCATCCATTACACGGTAGCCGTGGTTTTGACTTAAATGGCGATGGTAAAGATGAAATTAACGCATCAGGCAGCAGCTGTGGTAAGAGTGGTGACGCTACTGTTTATATGAACCTGGCCGACCTGCTGGTTACCCGTGACAACCTGCGTCAGAGTATTGCCGACATGCTGGGTCTGCGTCTGGGCCTGAACTTCACTTCACAGCCAGGTTTACTGGATGGTTCTGATGTCCAGTTTTTAGGTCACTCTTTAGGTGCGATTACCGGTACTTCAATGGTGGCACTGGCAAATGCGCCAACAGGCAATGCCGCTGCAGATTCTCTGTACAAGTTAAAAGCAGCTTCGCTGGCAATGCCTGGCGGTGCTGTGGCCAACTTCCTGCTGGAATCGCCTGCTTTTGGTAATACCATCAAAGCCAGCATTATGCTGAGTTCAGCAACATTGGCTCCAGGCTTTAAAGCTTTTGTTGATGAGCAAAAAGTTTGTGTTGATGCCGCCACTTATGCCGGTTGTTCAGCTGCTTATGTCACTGACTATCTGGCCTATTTAACTAAAAATGGCCAGGTGGCTGCTTTAACTGCGATTAATGCAACGCTGACTCAGTTTGCATTTGCTGCTCAGACGGTGACAGATGCAGGTGACCCAAACAACTACGCTGCGACTTTGGTTGCCGGTAAGACTCCGGTTCACATCATTGAAGTTGTTGGCGATGGTGGTAACTTTAAACCGGATCAGGTGATCCCGAACCAGGCGGTCAACATGCCACTGGGCGGCACTGAACCATTAGCACGACTGTTAGGTGCGCAGACTCTGCCAGCCAAAGCAGGTGTGTATCAAGTGACAGGCACAGCGATTAGCCGTTTCCTGCAAGGTGATCACAGTGCTATTTTGAATCCGGCAACCAGCCGTGCTGCGACCACTGAAATGCAGACCCAAACAGCATCATTTATGGTGACTCGTGGTGCTGCGTTGCAGGTAACGAATGCGGCAGTGATTAAAGGTTAAGTAAATTTTAGCCTGACGAAAAACCCGGTTCGCCGGGTTTTTTTATTGCCTGCAGTTGGTAACAAAACGGGCGAAACACAGTGTTGTACCGCCTTATACTTTGTCCGCTGGTGACAAAGCTGTACTCTGCTATTTTTGCCGATACAATGCAGGCAAAGATTTTAAAGAAGGATGAGGTTGTGGATTTTCTGCTTGAATACAGTATGTTTTTTCTAAAAGCGCTGACCATAGTACTGGCAATTGGCGCGGTCCTTTTGATGGGCGTGATGGCTGCGGTAAAGCCTGGTAACCGCAAAGGTGAGCTGACTTTTGACAATTTATCTGAAGAACATCAGGCGCTGGTGGAAGATTTACATCAGGGCATGCTGGATAAGAAGGCCTTTAAAAAATGGCAAAAACAACAAAAGGCCGTGAATAGTTCCAGCCAAAGCCGGCTTTTTGTGGTGGATTTTCATGGCAGCATGGACGCACATGAAGTGGAAGCTTTGCGCGAAGAAGTAACAGCCGTACTGGCGATGGCGACCAAAGATGATGAAGTGCTGGTGCGCCTCGAAAGTGGCGGCGGTGTAGTGCATGGTTATGGTCTGGCTGCGTCGCAACTTGACCGTTTGCGCCAGCAAGAGATCCCGCTCACAGTTGCTGTTGATAAAGTGGCGGCCAGTGGTGGTTATATGATGGCTTGTATCGCTAACAAAATTATTGCGGCACCTTTTGCAATTGTCGGTTCTATTGGTGTGGTCGCGCAGCTGCCGAATTTTCATAAATTATTAAAGAAAAACCATGTTGATGTGGAAATGTTTACCGCCGGCGAGTACAAACGCACTGTCACTGTTTTTGGCGAGAACACCGACAAAGGCCGCGCCAAGTTTCAGCATGAGCTGGACGAAACCCATTTGCTGTTTAAAGATTTTGTGCAAAAACACCGCACTGTACTTGATATTCAGCAGGTGGCAACGGGAGAGCACTGGTTTGGTTATCAGGCCTTTGAATTAAAGCTGGTCGACGAACTGCTGACCAGTGATGATTATGTATTAAAACAAATGCAGCAGCGTCAGGTGTTTTTAGTGAAATATCAGCTGAAGAAACGTTTGTCGGAGCGGATGGGGCTTGCTGCTGCTGCAACGTTAAATAGCTTATGGCAGCAAGCCAATCGTTTGATGGTGTGGCGTTAAATGGAACCCCAATTCTGGCAAAAGCGCTGGGAGCTCAACGAGCTAGGCTTTCAGCTTGATGCGGCGCATCCTTTATTGTGCGCTCAGCTGGCGGCTATGCCGCAGCAGTCAAAGGTTTTTGTGCCGCTTTGTGGCAAAAGTCCTGATATGCATGCGTTGGCGAGCCGTTATCAGGTGATAGGGGCTGAACTTGCGCACATTGCCTGTCGTGACTTTTTTGCCGAAGCAGGGCTGACTGCAAGCACCAGTTCACATGGTTTGCATCAGCTTTGGCAAAGCGGCGTGTATCAGTTGTGGCAAGGTGACTTTTTTGCTCTGCCAATGGAAGCAGTGGCAGGCACAGAGTTGATTTATGACAGAGCTGCATTAATTGCATTACCACCGCAGATGCGGCTGCAATATGCCGCAAAGTTACAGCAGCTGTTTCCTAAGGCGAAAATGTTGTTGATCACGCTTGAATACCCGGAAGGTGAAAAACAAGGTCCACCTTTTGCGGTGTTTGCTGATGAACTGCCGTTATTGTTTCCAAATGCCAGCATTCAGCTCGCCGGTATTCGCAATCTGACAGGGCAGGGCTTTGCCAGGCGTAAGTTTTCGACCAGTCAGCTGGTGGAAAAAAGTTGGTGGATTTGCTGGTAATGGGAGTTTTGTTGGTAAGCGCAACAGAATCCGTACTCACATAGTTTGAAATCGAGAAACATAATAAAAAAACCGGCTTAGCCGGTTTTTTTATTATGTAAAAGTGCGTTGGCCCGGGTTGTTATAACTTGTCGCTTTTACCTGCATCCGGATCATTAAACACATTCATATCCATACATTTTTCACTTTTGCCTACCAGACAGGAAACCATGGCATCGCCTGTAATATTGACTGCAGTGCGGGTCATATCCAGTAAACGGTCTACACCAATAATCAGGGCAATACCTTCCACAGGTAAACCAACCTGTTGTAATACCATGGCCAGCATCACTAAACCCACACCCGGAACACCGGCAGTACCAATTGATGCCAGAGTGGCAGTTAATACCACCAGTACATAATCAGCTGCGGTCAGGTCAATATTGTAAACCTGGGCAATAAACACAGTAGCGACACCCTGCATGATAGCGGTGCCGTCCATGTTAATAGTGGCGCCAAGCGGAATGGTAAAAGAAGCAACCTTGTTATCAATGCCAAGCTTGCCAGTGGTGGTAGCCATATTACTGGCGATAGTGGCGTTACTGCTGGAGGTACTAAATGCAAATAAAGCTGTTTCTTTCATTTTGCGAAAGAACATGATTGGGTTTAAGCCACCAATCAGTTTAATAAAAGCGCCATACACCACTAAACCGTGGAAGAACAACACAAAAAGTACAACCAGGAAATATTTGCCGAGATTGGCCATATCATTCAGTTCAAGGGTGGTGAACAGTTTAGCCATCAGGAAAAACACACCATAAGGTGATAAATGCATCACAATATTCACCAGATGCATCACTACAGAGTTTAAATCTTCAAACATCTGACGTACACGTTGACCTGCTTCACCGCTTAACGCGATGGCAATGCCAAATAACACTGCAAAAATAATAATTTGCAACATTTCACCTTTGGCCATGGCTTCCACCGGGTTACTCGGGAACATGTTAATAAAAACCTGCGCCACTGAAGGTGCTTCTGCCACCTGATAGCTTTGTGCCAACGGCATATTAACGCCAACACCAGGGCTAAAAAGTAATGCAAAAAAGATGGCGATGGCGATGGCGATGGCAGTTGTCAGAATATATAAGCCCATGGATTTTGAACCTATACGGCCAAGGGTGCTGATATCCTTTAACGAGCTGGTACCGCAGATCAAAGAAACCAGTACCAGTGGCACCACCAGCATTTTTAAACTGGCCACAAATATTTGACCACCAACGTGGAAAATACCGTCAACGAACAACGCTTTGATACCAATAGTAAAACCAGCAAGCGAAACTTCTTTTTCCGCCGCGCCGCCCAGGATCCACTGGAAGAAGGAACCCACCAAAACACCCAGCGCCATGGCAATTAAAATCCGGCTGGTCAGATTAAATTTTGTATTTGTAGTCATCAGGGGAGTTGAGTTATAACTGTTGAAAATGGCGGTTAGCCTAACAGTTTCTGCCATAAAAGAAAAATTTACTGAAAATCCGAGAATTAGCGCTGCCGGTTTTTAAATTAATCGGCTAAGATGCAGAATTAACAAAATCTAAATATAAGAAACAGCTAGGGAGAGTTTTCATGCGAAACATCCGGCAACTTCTCGTTGCGTTTTTGATGAGTGCAGTAGTCGCTTGTGGTGGTGGTGGAACCATCGGTGATGATGGTACTACGGTAGTTCCAACTTACAGTTTGGCCGTTGCATTATCCGGTGAAGAAGTCGCCAAAGGTACTGATTTAGTCGTCACTGCAGAGCTTAAATCAAGCAGCAGTGCAGCAGTATCTGGCAAGCTGATTCGGTTTTCGCTTGATGACAGCGCTCTGGCAAGTTTTGACAATGGTGCTGCTACCTCAGTCACAGACGCAAACGGCAAAGCAACCATTGGTTTAAAAGTAGGCACCAAAAGCGGCGCCGGTATTATTACCGCAACTTTTGACAGCGGTTCAGCATCCAGCTCTGCCACTGTAGGTACAGTCAGCTTCAGGTCAAAAGGGGATGGTGGTGTGGTTGATACCACCCCGGTACGTTCCGTATTGTTATCTGCAGACAAACTTGAACTGGGCACAGGCGGTACTGACCGAGTTGAGCTTTTTGCCATTGTTAAAGATGATAACAATATTCTGATGAAAAATGTGCCGGTGCAATTTTCAGCAGACGGTAATGCAGATTTAGAAATTGTCTCCAGCGTTACTGGTGCTGATGGTATTGCCAAAGCTTATTTATCTTCAAAAACAGACTTTTCCAAACGTAGCATTAATGTAACTGCAACAGCAGGTGCTAACCAGGTATCGTCAAAAGCAACGATTAATGTGGTAGGTACTTCGATTGATGTGCTTGCCCCTGCCGCTGTGGTGTTAGGTGGCTCTACTAAACTGACCATCGCTTTATTAGATGCAACAGGAAAAGGCATTAAGAATACCCAGCTTGAAATCAGCTCTAGTCTGGGGAACAGTTTTAGCAACACCACACCAGTGACAGATGCAGCAACAGGCCGTGTTGTAGTTGACTATCAGGCAACCAACGGTGGTAGTGATATCATTACCGTAAGTGCTTTAGGTGTAACAAATACATCAAGCATTTTTATTGACCCGGATGCATTTGCGTTTGAACCCGCCAGCAATAATGTGGTGGAGATTCCGTTAAATACAGCCGCGTTACAAGGTATAAAATGGACGCGGAACAATTCACCTTTAGTGGGCAACGATGTTTCTTTTACTACAACTCGTGGTGAAATTGCGGCTGTGCCTGACGACGTCACTCCTGCAGTATTTGAAGGTAAGGTTGCTGTGGCCAATAAAACGGATGATGCAGGGAAGTCCCGGGTTGCTGTGCGCTCAGACTATGCGGGCCTGACGAATATCTCAGCGAGCTCAACAACTAATGGCAGCAAAATTTCTGCCAATAAACTGGTAGAGTTTGTTGCAACTGAATCCAATAAAATTGAAGTGCAGGCTTTCCCTGCGCAAATTGGTCCTGGTGAAAAAGCAACAGTACAAGCCATAGTACGGGATGCCAAAAATAACCCGGTGAAAAATCAGGTGATTGCGTTTTCACTGGCCCAGTCCGCCGGTGGGCAGTTAAGCCCGGCGACCAGCACTACTAACTCACAAGGTGTTGCGACAACCGAATTTACTGCAGACAGTAATACGGCAGGCTCTGGCACACCACAAGATCCTTCAGGTTTACGGATTAACGCTGTAGTGGTGTCAAATACGGCAGTAAAAGGGGATACCGGTATTTCCGTGGGCCGCAGAACCTTATTTTTCCGTTTTGGTACTGGTGGTCCGGTTCAGATTATAAACACCAATTTGCTGTCCGTACCTTATGCAATTGTTGTTACAGATGCATCAGGTAATCCGGTGCCGAATCAGGAATTAAATGTGGCTGTTACCTCATTTCGCTACCGCAAAGGTGCACCACAGCGCTTCCCGTTACAAGGTTCATTTATTCGTTGGGTTCCATTTGATACAGTAACTTGTGCCTCTGAAGATGCAAACCGAAATGGTATTTTAGATGATGGTGAAGACACCAACTTCGATAAGCTAATTACTCCGGGTAATATTGCCACAGTAGCCAGAACTGTAGTGGCCGATGTCAATGGTATTGCGCAGGTGAACCTGATTTATCCCCGTGAATATGGTTATTGGGTTGATGTGAATATGCAGGTGACGTCAACTGCACAGGGCACAGAAAACGTCACTAGTCGACCTATAACGCTGGGTATCCTGGCAGCCGACTATAGTAACGAAACCAATCCACCAATGGTGAGTCCATTTGGTACAGGCAGGCCTGTAATATCCGGATATCTCGGGTTTTATGGAAACCCAGAAGATGCTATTTGTTCAGACCTGAAATAAAGTTAAATATAAAAAGCCAGCTAAATAGCTGGCTTTTTTATTCCCTCTGGCCCTTAAATTTAGCTCACTGCACTATCGGACGTAAATGTTAGTGGCAACCGGGACACATATTCAGCAGTCATCAAATTAAAAAGGCTACCTAAGGTAGCCTTTGTCTTTTGCACTTATCACTAATTAAACTTAACGCTGGAACTGATACACCGACCCCAGTTGCAGAATTTGTGTTAGTTCATCCAAAGCAGTGCGTGACTCATTCAGCAGCAACGGATCTGCTAAATCAGCTTCAGAAATTTGATCGCGGTAATGGGTATTGACCCATAGATTCAGGCGGTTAAACAAAGCATCGTTCAGCAGTACATTGGGGTTGACCGCTTGTTTTTCCGCTTCGCTCATGGCGACGCGTAAACGCAGGCAAGCAGGACCACCGCCGTTTCTCATACTTTGTTTTACATCGTAATAATGTACCTGACGGATAGGGGTGCCGCGGCCGGTCAGTTGCTCCAGATAAGCCGACACCTGCGGATGGTCACGACATTCAGTAGGGGCAATAATGGCCATTTCACCTGAAGGCAGCGTAATCACCTGGGTGTTAAATAAATAGGTTTGGATGGCCTGTTGCACCGTGACTTCATGATCCAGCACTTCAATCAGATAAAGTTCTGATTTGTCACCAAATTTACGTTTTACTTCATCCAGTTTCTGCGCGCTGTCAACAAAAGCTTGCTGATGGTAAAACAGCACGTTTTGGTTGCCGACTGCAATAACGTCGTTATGGAACACACCCTGGTCAATCACTTCCGGGCTTTGCTGGATATACACCACTTTGTCATCAGATAAACCGTGTAAGCGGGCTACCGCCTCACAGGCTTCAAAGGTATGACGGGCCGGGAAGTTACGTGGCGCTGGTTTGTTGTAGTCAAAGGCATAACGGCCAAATACAAACAACTCAACGCCGGTTTCACCGTATTCGCTGCATAAGCGGGTATGGTTAGCCGCGCCTTCGTCACCGAAATGGTCATTATCCGGCAAGTGTTGGTGGTGGTGAAAATGGCGTTCATCCGAGAACATCGCCTTTAAAATCCGGCCTGTAGTTTCAGGTTCTAACGAACGGTGAAATTTGTTGGTCAGATTGGCAGGTGTAAAATGAATTTTGCCATCAGCGGTGTCTTTACTGGGGGAGATAGTGGCGGCGTTGGCTGTCCACATGCTGGATGCTGAACAGACGGCACGAAACACTGCCGGTGCCTGTTTGGCGGCTTTAGCAATAACTTCTGCATCTGTGCCGCTAAAACCAAGCCGGCGTAAAGTGTAAACATCAGGCCGTTCTTGTGGCGCCAATACGCCCTGCACCATACCTAAATCGGCCAGTGCTTTCATTTTTTGTAAGCCCTGTAATGCAGCTTGTTTTGGGCTTGAGGTATTTTTTGCGTTGTTAAGCGACGCCACGTTGCCGACTGATAAACCGGCATAGTTATGCGTTGGCCCAACTAAGCCATCAAAGTTTGCTTCAAAGTACTTCATTTTTGCTTTATTCCTTCAGTTGGGAAGGGGCACTGTTTTTATTGTTTTTGCGGCCGTTATTGGATTGCTTCATTTTTTTATTTTGCTGATTTAACCAGCAAAATGCCCCTGTAAAGACAGAGTCAACCGAATAATAATGAGTTTATTCACTTGTCACAACTTGAGTTTGCGGATATACGTTAAAAAGACATGTAGAATGCCCACCAAAGTTTAGGGATCTCGGAACAACGATGGCGAAATCACTGGTAATAGTCGAATCACCGGCAAAAGCTAAAACAATTAATAAATATTTAGGTAATGATTTTATTGTAAAAAGTAGTGTGGGCCATATCCGCGATTTGCCTACCAGCAGCAATAAAGACAAAGAAAAAAGCAAAACCGACAAAAAGCTGGAAAAGGCGCAAAAAGAGTATCTGGCGCTGGTTGACCGTATGGGCATAGATCCGGAAAACGGCTGGAAAGCCCGTTATGAAATTCTGCCGGGCAAAGAAAAGGTTGTGAAAGAACTCAAAGCCTTAGCCGAAAAAGCCGACACTGTTTATCTGGCAACGGACTTAGACCGCGAAGGAGAAGCTATTGCATGGCATTTGCAACAGATCATCGGCGGTGAAGAGCAAAAATTTAAAAGGGTGGTCTTTAACGAGATCACGCAAAATGCCATTAAAAATGCTTTTGTTGAACCTGGTCAGGTGAATGTAGACCGGGTAAACGCCCAGCAAGCCCGCCGGTTTTTAGACCGGGTGGTGGGTTTTATGGTATCCCCGCTGCTGTGGAAAAAAGTTGCCCGCGGTTTATCAGCAGGCCGGGTGCAATCTGTTGCAGTACGGTTAGTGGTTGAGCGTGAACGTGAAATTAAAGCTTTTGTGCCTGAAGAATACTGGACAGTAGATGCACAAACGCTGTCGGCGGCCAAAGCTGCGTTAAACCTTGAAGTGGTGCGGCAAAACGGTAAAACCTTCCGACCGGAAAATAAAGCGCAAACTGATGCTGCGGTAGCGCTTCTGCAACGCGCCAGTTATCAGGTGACAGAGCGCGAAGACAAACCGTCCAGCAGTAAACCTCAGGCCCCTTTTATTACGTCCACCTTGCAGCAAGCCGCCAGTACCAGGCTGGGTTATGGTGTGAAAAAAACCATGATGCTGGCGCAGCGTTTGTACGAAGCCGGTTACATCACTTATATGCGTACCGACTCGACGAATTTGTCGACCGAAGCTGTTACTGCCGCGCGCGAATTTATTGAACAGCAATTTGGCAAAAAATATCTTCCTCCTGAGCCTTTAAGCTACGGCAGTAAAGCCAATGCCCAGGAAGCGCACGAAGCTATTCGTCCTTCAGATGTGAACATTCAGGCCAGCATGCTGGGGGATATGGAAGCTGACGCCAAAAAACTCTACGAGCTGATTTGGCGGCAATTTGTGGCTTGCCAGATGCCAAATGCGCTGTATGACGTGACCAATATTACAGTCCAGGCCGGCGACTTTGAGCTCAAAGCCAAAGGCCGTGTATTGCGTTTTGATGGTTGGACCCGGGTACAACCGGCGCAAAAACGCAAAGATGAAGAAGAAAGAGAATTACCTGATTTAACAGTGGGTGAAAAGCTGGTGCTGGAACAGCTGTTACCGGCGCAGCACTTTACCAAACCACCGGCTCGTTTTAGTGAGGCCAGTCTGGTCAAAGAGCTGGAAAAACGTGGTATTGGCCGTCCTTCTACTTATGCGGCCATTATCTCCACTATTCAGGAACGTGGTTATGTCAAGGTTGAGAACAAAAGGTTCTACGCCGAAAAAATGGGTGAAATAGTGACAGACCGGCTGGTGGAAAATTTCAGCGATCTGATGAACTACGATTTCACCGCTAATATGGAATTAAAACTGGACGACATTGCCCATGGCGAATTGTCCTGGCGCCAGGTGCTGGATCAGTTCTACGGCGATTTCTCCACTAAGTTAAAAACCGCCGAAGCCGATGTTGAACATGGCGGCATGCGTACCAATCAGTTTGTGTTAACGGACATTGACTGCCCGAGTTGTGGCCGGAAAATGGGGATCCGCACCGCCAGTACCGGCGTGTTTTTAGGCTGCTCCGGTTATAACCTGCCGCCCAAAGAACGTTGCACCACCACCATGAATTTAACCCCTGGTGATGAAGCAGTGTTAGTAGCGGACGAAGATGAGCTGGAAACTGAGGTACTGCGCCATAAAAAACGTTGTGCCAAATGTGGTACCGCTATGGATTCTTATCTGCTGGACGAGCATCGCAAGCTGTATGTGTGTGGTAATAACCCAGGCTGTGATGGTTATCTGGTGGAAAGTGGTGCCTTTAAAATTAAAGGGTACGATGGCCCGCTGATCGAATGTGAAAAATGCGGCTCAGACATGCAATTAAAGTCGGGGCGTTTTGGTAAATATTTTGGTTGTACCAACAGCGACTGTAAAAATACCCGCAAACTGCTGAAAAACGGGGAAGCAGCGCCGCCAAAAGAAGATCCGGTGCACTTACCTGAACTGCTTTGTGAAAAGTCAGACGCCTATTTTGTGCTGCGTGATGGTGCTGCCGGTCTGTTCCTGGCTGCCTCTACTTTCCCGCGCTCACGTGAGACCAGAGCGCCGTTAGTGGCTGAATTACAACGCTTTAAAGACAGATTAGTGCCGAAGTTTTTATATCTGACCCAGGCACCGGCCACAGATCCTGCCGGCAACCCAAGCATAGTGCGCTGGAGTCGCAAGACCAAACAGCAGTATGTGATGTCGGAAAAAGACGGCAAAGCAACAGGCTGGTCTTTATGGTTTAAAGACGGTAAATGGCAGGAAAGTAAAGCCGAAGCTTAAGCTGACAAAGCGCATAACTACGACATAGCAACAAAAAAACCACCTCCACAACAGGTGGTTTTTTTATTTGAGCAGCGTTTTATCCGTGTGTTTGTGAAGAACACCCATGGCGATTTTTTGCCCTAATTGCAGATTATTAAAAGTAGAAAGCTGCCTGCGGAAAATCAGGTTGCAATATTTGCGAAAGTGCCGGGTTAATATAAAAACGCCGTGCTAATTAAAATGAGCAGGGGGGAGCAGAGGGGACAGAGAATAATAGGGCAAGCTTTGATTAAAACTGCACTGTGCTTGTTACCATTTGCGTTTGGGCGCAAATAACACATCGAGGTCGTTATTTTCCGCTTCGGCACGTTTTTGCCGGTCACGCAAATTACCTTCTTTCAGCTCTTCGGCAATTTCTGCTAATAACGAGGTCATTTCATTACGCCTTGCTGTGACATATTCATCAACATGACTGGCGTTGGATAAAGTGATCAGTGCTTTTTCATAACATTGACGGGCAGAACCGAGCATTTCACTGGCGCGGGCCTGATTGCCTCTTTTGATCTGGCTTTCAACATTAATCCGCAGTTGCAGGTTTTCCAGTCGTCTGTCTTCCTGCACCACCACCTGGGTATCAATATTGCCGCGGGCATGCTCAGCCCGCAAAATAGTTCTGAGCTTTTTAATGCCCTGGATCATGCCGATGATTTGTTTGTCGTTATCAGGCAGCGTGATATGTTCGCTCGGCGCTTGCATATTGCTACCCATATCCTCAAGCTTTTTTTCGGTGTCGGCCAGACGGCTTTTTAAATCGCGGGAACCAGGTTCCAGCTCCACCATGGCTTTGAGTGTGTAAGCAATACGTTTAAGCAGCATTTGTGAGGTGGCAGGGGTCAGAGGAACGTTTGCCGCGTTTAACAAAATTTCTTCGGTATCTTCCAGCATGCCACGCAACTTTGAGAACTCGGCTCGTTTTAACGTAGCCAACCGCTCTTTATGTTGTTGTATGGCGTTCGAGATAACAGCAAAAACCACCAATGCTATTACCAGAACAATGATCATGGTCAAAACCATCTGAACCTCTGACTTGGTTTATCATCCGCATCTTAAACAGAAATTGGCAAAATTACCAATGTTCCGCTGCCCGTCAGGGCAGATACAACCGGAAAACCCCACCACCAAACTGACCACCGTTGGCTAATTCAATCCGGCCAATCCGGCCCTGATTGCGGTGTGCTTTGGCGATAAGATGTGCAAAAAACAGGCCTAAACCTGTGCGCCCGGCCGATAAATTAAAATGCATCATACTATTGTCGCTATTTTCCAGCATATATTGTGGAAAACCTTCGCCATCATCATGTAATTCGATACACAGATAATCGTCGGTTATGCTGGCTTTTAGTAACAGCTGGGTCGTGCTGTAACGCAACGCATTGACAAACATATCATTAATCAGATTACCGACCAAATCGTTGTCAAAAAACCAACACAGATTGTGGCTGGATTCCAGCTGCACCGCGATTTGTTTTTGTTGGCTGTACATCTCATTTTTGATCAGCACTTCTTCCAGTAAATCTTCAACAAAATATTCGTCCAGATGCAGCGGAAGTTGTTCTTTTTCAATACGATATAACGACAATAACTGCATCAGGTTGCTGTTTAACCGCGAGGCTTCGTAGTGAATGCGTGCCAGTTCCTGACTGGCCGTTTCCGAATGAGGGGCGAGATCCTGCTGTAATAAATCCATCGACTGGATCAGCATACAGAGTGAGTTTTTCATGTCATGTACGGCTGAAGCCAGCACAGTGGCAAAATCAATGTCCGGTTGTTCCACGTTATTTAAAATCCTTCACCGCTGCTTTGTCACCATGGTCAGTAAAAAGAACTACTGCTTGGGCAGGTTTTTAGCTACTATTGGTTATACTAAACGCCAAAATATGAATTGGCTGGAATAATCACATCATCCGCGCATATGGCTAATCATATGTCAATAACGGAAGCCTGACACATGAAATTACAACAGTTACGTTATATTGTCGAAGTGTTAAATCACAATCTTAACGTATCCGCGACAGCGGAAAGTTTGTACACCTCACAACCTGGCATCAGTAAACAAGTGCGGATGCTGGAGGATGAACTGGGTATTCAGGTGTTTGGCCGCAGTGGCAAACATTTAACCCACGTCACACCAGCCGGACGGGATGTGATTGAAATAGCACAACAAATTCTGGCAAAAGTAGAAAGTATCAAAGCGGTTGCCAAAGAACATACCTTGCCGGATCAGGGCAAACTGAATATAGCTACCACCCATACCCAGGCCCGTTATGCGCTGCCGGACGTGATTGGCGGTTTTATCAAGAAGTTTCCGAAAGTGTCTTTGCATATGCATCAGGGCACACCACAGCAAATTTCTGAAGCGGCGTCGCGTGGTGACGCTGACTTTGCCATTGCCACTGAGGCTATGCATTTGTTTTCGGATTTAGTGATGTTGCCTTGTTATCACTGGAACCGCAGTGTCATAGTGCGCCATGATCATCCGCTGGCGCAGCTGGATCATCGCATTGAAATTGAAGATGTGGCCAAACATCCGATAGTGACTTATGTGTTTGGTTTTACCGGTCGCTCTGAACTGGACCGTGCTTTTGGCGAAAAAGGCCTGGAGCCAAAAATTGTCTTTACCGCCACCGATGCCGACGTGATTAAAACCTATGTGCGTCTGGGGTTAGGTGTGGGTGTCATTGCCTCAATGGCGATGGATAAAGAGTTGGATAAAGATTTGGTGTCGATAGATGCCAGCCATTTATTTGCTGCCTCCACCACCAAAATCGGCTTTCGCAAAGGTTCATTCCTGCGTACTTATATGTATGATTTTATTGAACGTTTTGCACCTCACCTGACCAAGGATGTGGTGGAAAAAGCCAATATGCTGCGAAATCAGGAAGAGATTGACCGGATGTTTGCCAAAATTGAATTGCCGGTTCGTTAAGCTGTTTTGCTGATAAAAAAAGACCGCCGCAGCGGTTAAGGCTGCTCGTTTAACAACGAGCAGCCTTTTTCTTTGTGGGGTATTTGGACGGTTTTGCCAGTACTTCCCTTGGGTAACTGGGCCGGTTTCGCTTTTCTGGGAGTATCAAACGTTTACCGCTGAGTCTTAAGTTCCGTAGTTTTTTGGGCACAGTCCCAGGGGTTCGGCCAGAGCACCATAAAAATTCATCCTGAATGAGGCGTAACGCATTGATAAAACTGATGCGAAGCGGATGCACTTTATACTCCACGGCCATCCGCAGCATCTCAAGCCGCACCAGATTGTATGCAATCAGAATGCCCCATAATTCCTGATAAACACCGTCTTTTTTCTGGCTGCGCAGCAACTCGCTGTCATCCAGTTGACCCCGCTTGAGTTCACCGTAGCCTTGCTCTATTTCCCAGCGGTCCCAATACACTTTGAGCACCTGTGGCAGCGGATAACGCACCGGGTCTTGCATCGATGTGATAAAGCCTTTGATATCGCCGTTGGGCTGAGCAATGCTGACCATCCGTGCCCGCCATGTTTTGGGCAAATATGGCGCTTGTACCTGCGCCTGTGGTGAGACCGGCATCTCAATCAGGCAGTCATAGTCGCTGAAGCGTTCAATCACTTCATAACGCAATTTACTTTTCACCGGCGTCAGCCAATGACGCTCTTCTCCTGCTTGCTCCCAGCTCAGTAGCAATTCGGCTGAGAAGTAGGCCCGGTCAAACAGCGTCAGTGAATTTGCCGGCACTGAGCCCACCAACTGCTGGGCATAACAAATCTCCCCGGCATCCACTGCGCCAAACGCCACATCTGCGATCAGATGACTTTTTGCCGACATCAGGGCCACAGCCATCACTGAAGGGTAAGACGCCTGACCGCTGGCAAAGCCAAACGATTGATTCTCCGCGGTATCCGGTACCCGAAACTGCGTCCCATCGACACTGAAGATTTTGAGTCCACACAACGCATGTTCATTATCTTCTTGCTCCCAATGCGCTGCAGTGGTGTGAAACAGGTAGCGCAAAGGTTCATAACCGAGCTTGGCACGCGCATCGGTCACACTACTTGACGCTAGCGGTGGTAACGCGCCTTTGGCATCAGGAAAAGCCAGGTCCAACTTGTCGCAGACATCTGCAATGGAACGGTTGCGCATTAAACCGATGCCAAGCACCAGCCAAACAGCCTGCTCCGCGGGAAAACGGCGCCGGCGCACAGCTGCACGCCCCGTTTGCTGCAATGCTTCTTCAATCCATTGGTGGGGAATGTTTTTTTGGAAACACGCGAGTGCTTCAACTGGGTTTAATGCTGCGGCTATCTGGAGTTCTTGCGAAAATTCGGACATAAAAAAACGGGCTCAACTGACGGGTTGAGCCCGATTGTGACGGCTGTGAAGGATCGGTCAAGAGGCTTAACCGATCGGCATTAGCCATAACGGCGGTTTTTTTGCTTTTGCACCTCAAGAAAGTTCGCAATAATACAAAGATAAGTAAATGAAATAAAAGCCGAATTTATAGTAAATCTGCAACAAAAACAGGCAGTGTTCAAACTCTTTTCAACTGTATC
>FWPV01006082.1_pt1 | contig 23452 bp, 21 predicted proteins | sample 2228371 | NCBI WGS metagenome assembly FWPV01 (sample SAMEA103939776, study PRJEB20133) | metagenome | reverse complement strand
ACCTTGACGGCCATCGTCGGCCCCAACGGTGCCGGCAAGACCACCTACTTCAACCTGATCTCGGGGCAGATTCCGGCCACGTCTGGCCGGGTGCGGCTCAATGGCGCCGACCTGACCGGGCAGGGCGCACCAGCCCGTGCCCAGGCCGGGCTGGGCCGGGCGTTTCAGCTCACCAACCTGTTCCCGCAGCTCTCGGTGCTGGAGAACGTGCGCCTGGCGGTGCAGGCCCGGGCGGGTGCCGGCCTGAACCTGTGGCGCATCTGGAGCGACCGGCGCGACCTGCTGGAGCGGGCCGAGGCGATCTTGCACAGCGTGGCCCTGGCCGACAAGCGCGACGCGCTGGCGGCCAGCCTGCCGCACGGCGACCAGCGCAAGCTGGAGGTGGGCATCTTGATGGCGCTGGACCCGCAGGTTTACATGTTCGACGAGCCCACGGCCGGCATGAGCGTGGACGAGGTGCCGGTGATCCTGAACCTGATCCGCCAGCTCAAGCAAGACAAGACCAAAACCATTCTGCTGGTGGAGCACAAGATGGACGTGGTGCGCGAGCTGGCCGACCGCATCATCGTGCTGCACAACGGCGAACTGGTGGCCGATGGCGAGCCGGCCGAGGTGATTGCCTCGCCCGTGGTGCAGCAGGCCTACCTGGGCGTGAACCCCGAAGAAAAAGACGAGGTGGCCGCATGAGCGCCGACGCATTGCTCACGCTCGCGGGTGTGCACACGCACATCGGGGCGTATCACATCCTGCACGGGGTGGACCTGGTGGTGCCGCGCGGGCAGCTCACCATGCTGCTGGGCCGCAATGGCGCGGGCAAGACCACCACGCTGCGCACCATCATGGGCCTGTGGCACGCCACTCAGGGCACGGTCACGCTGGACGGGCAGGACATCACCCGCCGCGCCACGCCCGACATCGCGCGCGGCGGCGTGGCCTATGTGCCCGAGAACATGGGCATCTTCTCTGACCTGTCGGTGCGCGAGAACCTGCTGCTGGCCGCGCGTGGCGCGCGCACGCTGGACGACATCGACACAGAGCGGCTGGAGTGGATCTTTGGCCTGTTCCCGGCCATGAAGAAGTTCTGGCTGCACCCGGCGGGCAAGCTTTCGGGCGGGCAGAAGCAGATGCTGGCGGTCTCGCGCGCCATCGTCGAGCCGCGCCAGTTGCTGCTGATCGACGAGCCCAGCAAGGGCCTGGCGCCGGCCATCATCCAAAACATGATCGAGGCCTTCCGCCAGCTCAAGGCCTCGCAGACCACGATTCTGCTGGTCGAGCAGAACTTCAACTTCGCGCGCCAGTTGGGCGACTCGGTGGCCGTGATGGACGACGGCCGCGTGGTGCACAGCGGGCGCATGGCCGACCTGGCCGCCGATGAAGAGCTTCAAGCCCGCCTGCTGGGCCTGAGCCTGGGAGCCCACCAATGACAAGTTCCACTTTTGACTGGAAGCCCCTGGCCCTGGTGCCGGTGCTGGCGCTCATCGCGCTGCCGCTCACGGGCAGTGCCTCCACCTGGCTCACGCTCACCGTGGCAGGGCTGGCCATGGGCATGATCGTGTTCATCATCGCCTCGGGCCTCACGCTGGTGTTCGGCCTGATGGACGTGCTGAACTTTGGCCACGGCGTGTTCATTGCGCTGGGCGCCTTCGTGGCCACCAGCGTGCTGGCGGGCATGGGCGCCTACACCGGGGCCGACAACCTGTGGCTCAACCTCATGGCCCTGCTGCCGGCCATGCTGGTGGCCATGGCGGTGGCCGGCGCGCTGGGCCTGGTGTTCGAGCGGCTGATCGTGCGCCCGGTGTATGGGCAGCACCTGAAGCAGATCCTCATCACCATGGGCGGCATGATCATTGGCGAAGAACTCATCAAGGTGGTCTGGGGCCCCGAGCAGATTCCGCTGCCCCTGCCCGAGGCGCTGCGCGGCTCGCTCTTGTTTGGCGACGCGGCGGTGGAGAAATACCGCCTGCTGGCGGTGCTGGTGGGCGCGCTGGTGTTCGCCGCCATGGTGTGGGTGCTCAACCGCACCAAGGTGGGCCTGCTGGTGCGCGCCGGCGTGCAAGACCGCGAGATGGTCGAGTCGCTGGGCTACCGCATCAGCCGCCTGTTCGTGGGCGTGTTCGTGGTGGGCAGCGCCCTGGCCGGCCTGGGGGGCGTGATGTGGGGCCTGTACCAGCAGACCGTGATCCCGCAGATGGGCGCACAGGTGAACGTGCTGATCTTCATCGTCATCATCATCGGCGGGCTGGGCTCCACCACGGGCGCGCTCATCGGTGCGCTGCTGGTGGGCCTGATGGCCAACTACACCGGCTTCCTGGCGCCCAAGGTGGCGCTGTTCTCCAACATCGCGCTGATGGTGGCCATCTTGTTGTGGCGGCCACGCGGTGTCTATCCAGTCACCAGCCGTTGAGGAGCCCTCGATGTTGAACCGTCTCCTCTCCAATGACCTGCCGCGCAGCCGCTGGCTGGCGGTGCTGCTGGTGGTGCTTTTCCTGGGCCTGGCCTTCGCGCCTTTCCTGTTCCCCGGCGTGAAGGCGCTGAACGTGGCGGCCAAGGTGCTGATCTTCGTGGCGCTGGTGGCCAGCTTCGATTTGCTGCTGGGCTACACCGGCATCGTGAGCTTTGCGCACACCATGTTCTTCGGCATTGGCGCTTATGGCGTGGCGATTGCGCTGAACGCGGCCGAAGAGCCGAGCTGGGGCGCCATCGGCCTGGGTGTGGTGTGCGCGCTGGCGATCTCGCTGGTGCTGTCGCTGCTGATCGGCCTGTTCTCGCTGCGGGTGCGCGCCATCTTCTTCGCCATGATCACGCTGGCGGTGGCCTCGGCCTTTCTCACGCTGGCCTCGCAGCTCTCTGACATCACCGGCGGCGAAGACGGCCTGAACTTCTCGGTGCCGCGCCTGCTCTCGCCGGGCTTCACGCTCACCGAAGAGCCGCTGCAGACGCCGCTGGGCGAGGTGGACGTGAACGGCCGCGTCATCACCTACTACCTGCTGTTCGTGGTGGTGTGCGGCGTGTTCCTCACGCTGCTGCGCATCGTGAACTCGCCCTTTGGCCGCGTGCTGCAGGCCATTCGCGAAAACGACTTCCGCGCCGAGGCCCTGGGCTACCGCACGGTGGTGTACCGCACGCTCTCCAGCGTGCTGTCGGCCAGCTTCGCCACGGTGGCGGGCTGCCTGCTGGCGCTCTGGCTGCGCTACAACGGGCCAGACACCTCGCTGTCCTTCGAGATCATGCTGGACATCCTGCTGATCGTGGTGATTGGCGGCATGGGCACGATGTACGGCGCCCTCATCGGCAGCGTGCTCTTCGTGCTGGCGCAAAGCTACCTGCAAGACCTGCTGCGCCTGGCCGGTGGGGCGGTGGAGGGCGTGCCGCTGTTGTCGGCCCTGCTCACGCCCGACCGCTGGCTGCTGTGGCTGGGCCTGCTGTTCGTGCTCTCGGTGTACCACTTCCCCAGTGGCATCGTGGGCAAGCTGCGCGAGCGCGCCGCTCGCAAGGGGGCCGCATGAACACCACGCCGCAATCGCGTTACCTGCGCTGCGAAGAGCGCGAGATCCACTTCATGGACTGGGTGCCCGAGGTGGCCAGCGGCCCCACGGTGGTCGCCTGGCACGGCCTGGCCCGCACCGGGCGCGACATGGACCCGCTGGCCGCGCACCTGTGCGCCCAGGGCTGGCGCGTGATCTGCCCCGACACCATCGGCCGTGGCCTGTCGCAGTGGAGCCCGCGCCCCGAGGCCGAGTACTGCCTGGACTTTTACGCCCGCCTGGCCACCTCGCTGGTGGACCAGCTCGGCCTCTCGCGCTTTCACTGGGTGGGCACCTCCATGGGTGGGGCCATCGGCATGGTGGCCGCGGCCGGGCCGCTGAAGGGCCGCATCGAGCGCCTGGTGCTCAATGACATCGGCCCCAAGCTGGCCGAGCCAGCCCTGCAGCGCATTCGCGACTACGCCGGCCAGCCCCTGGCCTTCGCCACGGTGAGCGAGCTGGAGCGCTACTTCCGCACGGTGTACGCGCCTTACGGCTGGTTGAGCGACGCGCAGTGGCGCCTGCTGACGGAAAGCTCGGTGCGCCGCCTCCCCGATGGCCGCGTCACGCCGCACTACGACCCGGCCATGGTGATGCAGTTCACCCACCACCCGCAGGACTACGAGCGCTGGGCCACCTACGAGCAGATCGACGTGCCGGTGCTGTGCCTGCGCGGTGTTGATTCGGACCTGCTGCTGGCCGACACCGCCGAGGCCATGCGCGACCGTGGCCCGCGCGCGCTGGTGGTCACCATCGCCGGCTGCGGGCACGCACCCGCGCTCAACGTGCCCGAGCAGTTCGAGCTGGTGCAGCGCTTTTTGAGTGGCGTGGCGTGAGCTTCGTCACACCGAGGTGTGCTGTCGGCGGCCGCGCTCCCATGATCGGGTGATGGCGGCGAGGGCAGGGGCTGCCTAGCATCGGCGCCCATGCCCTTCGTCATTCCATTCAAGACCTGGCCCCTGGTGGCGGCCCTTGCCCTGGGCGGTTGCGCCACCATGGAGCCCAACCAGAAGATCGAGCTCGATGCCACCGAGACCGCGGCCTTCGCCAGCGGCAAGCCGCTGCTGGAGGCCCGTATAGGCCGCGTCAGTGTGCTCAGCGTGGCCCAGTGCTTCACCTGTGGCGATAGCGTGTACCTCGGTGAAGCTGCCACCGTGCAAGGCCAGGTGTTCAAGCACTACCCCGTCGAGGTGCAGCGCCAACTGACCGCCAGTGGTTGGCTTGACCCCCAGCACAGCACGCCGCTGGACGTGCAGCTGACACTGAAGAGGGTGTCCCACGACCACACCAAGGGGGCCGCTGAGCAGGAGCGCAACCCCATGACCAATGGCGGCGAGCTGGTCACCTCGATCGAGATCGACTACCGGGTGCTGCGCGGCGGGCAAGAGATCTTCAGCGTGCCGGTGCACAGCCAGGGGGCCACCAACGCCACCGGCATCATGGCGCCGCCGGAGGCGCTGAACATCGCGCTGAACAAAAACCTTCGGCTCTTCCTGGTGGCCCTGCGGGCCGGGTTGGACGGCGACTACGCCGCCACCCAGGCCCCGGCCGTGGTCAAGGGCATCGTGGAAGAAAAGAAGGTGTCACGTGGCGTGATCGGCGACCTGTTTGTTGGCCTGGCCCACGTGGGCACCGGCGCGGTCGAGCTGCTGGGCGACACGGTGGATGTGCTTGGCTCGGACGCCTTCGCCAAGGGAGTGGCCACCGCTGGGCGCGAGGTGCGACGCGGCACCGCCGAGATGGACCGCCGCCAGGCCCAGATGCAATACCAGCTTGCCGGCAGCCCCACGCTGCCGCGCAAGACCTCGCCCGGCAGTGGTGCCTCCGGTACTTCCATCGCCAGCGGTGGCGGCGGTGCCACCAGGGGCGTATCGGGTGGCTCGGGTGCAGTGGTGGGCAACACGGCGGTGCTGATGCTGCCCGGCGCCGTGGCCGTGCAGCCGGTGCGCAAGCCGCGCGAGCTGTCGCAGGCTGGCCCGGGCGTGCCCTCGGCCCCGCACTTTGAGCAGGGCCGCTCAGAAGCGGTGGAAAAGACCGCCGACTTCACCCTCTACCGCACCGTGCTTGACATCTGGCCCACACGCGGGCGCCCAGTGCGTGTGCCCGTGACCTACGCCGTGCGCAACTGCATGGGCGAACCTACGCTGGACGTGAGCGTGCATGCCAGCGAGGCGCAATGGCACGAGTACTACGTGCGCGACGGCAAGGCCTACCCGCTCAAGGCCCTGCACCACGAGGCCGGCCGCCTGGGTGAGCCGCCACCCAGTGCCTGGTCCACGCTCGACCTGAAGGCGCAGATCCAGCACCAGGCGTGGTGGAACAGCTCGCGCGAGGCCGATGCCCGCAACGTCATCGAGTGGCGCAGCCTGGGCAAGGGCCTGGTGGGCTGCGTGGCCTCACAGACTTACCGATTCGGCAGCGACAAACTCAAGCGCGGCGAATGGGCCGAGATCAAGGGAGCGGCGGTGAACTTCCAGTTGCAGAAGTTCGAGCCACGCGACAGCCGCATCGAGGCGGTGATGGCGCGTATCGAGCGCGGCGACCCGGTGCCCTCCAGCTGGAACGACTGAGCGCGGCCGGCGAGCTCAGCGCTTGGCGCCAAGGGCCAGCGCGCGCTGGCGGCTCTCGGCCCGCTCGGCCGGGTTGTCGGCCTCGCGGGTGGGCCAGCCTTGCAGGTGGCGCTCGGCCAGGTCGGCCAGGGCGCTGGCCCAGGCCGGCGTGTCGTTCAGGCAGGGGATGTAGTCGAAGCGCTCGCCCCCGGCGTGCAGGAAGGCCTCGCGCACTTCCATATTGATTTCTTCCAGCGTCTCCAGACAGTCGCTGGTGAAGCCGGGGCACATCACGTCCACCCGCTTGATGCCTTGCTGCGCCAGCGCCACCAGGGTGGGCTCGGTGTAGGGCTCCAGCCACTTGGCCTTGCCAAAGCGCGATTGAAACGTCACCACCACGCGCTCACGCGGCAGGCCCAGGGCCTCGGCCAGCAGGCGCGCGGTCTTGAAGCACTCGCAGTGGTAGGGGTCACCCAGGTGCAGGGTGCGCTCGGGCACGCCGTGAAAGCTCATCACCAGGCGCTCGCCCTGGCCGTTGAGCATCCAGTGTTCGCGCACGCGCTTGGCCAGCGCGTTGATGTAGCCGGTGTCGTCGTGGTAGCGGTTGATGAAGCGCAGCTCGGGCAGGTTGCGCACCTTGCGCGCCCAGTTCATCACGCCGTCCACCACGCTGGCGGTGGTGGTGCCGCTGTACTGCGGGTAGGCCGGCAGCACCAGCACGCGGGTGGCGCCTTCGGCCTTGAGTTCGTTGAGCACCGAAGGAATGGACGGGTTGCCGTAGCGCATGGCGTAGCGCACCGTGACCTGGTGGCCGCGCTCGCCCAGCGCGCCTTGCAGCAGCTTGGCCTGGCGCTCGGTGTAGACCTTCAGCGGCGAGCCCTCGGGCGTCCAGATGCTGGCGTACTTGGCGGCCGACTTCTTGGGCCGCACGCGCAGGATGATGCCGTGCAGGATCAGCCACCAGATGGGCTTGGGGATTTCCACCACCCGGTGGTCGCCCAGGAACTCGGCCAGGTAGCGGCGCAAGGCGGGGGCGTCGGGCGCGTCGGGTGTGCCCAGGTTGGCCAACACAATGGCCGTGCGGGCAGGTTGGCCGTGGGAATAAGCGGGTTCGGGCTGGAAGGGCATGCGCTATTCTCGCCGAGCATGAAAACCCCCATGAGTACCTCCGAGGCCGCGCTCGACCCGTCGCGGGTGCGGGCCATCACGCTTGACCTGGACGACACGCTCTGGCCCATCTGGCCCACCATCGAGCGCGCCGAAACCGTGCTGCTGGCCTGGCTGCGCGAGCACGCGCCAGCCGCCGCCGCGCTCTCGGGCGATCGCCAGGCGCTGCGCGAGGTGCGCAACGCCCTGCAGGCCGAGCGGCCCGATCTGCACCACGACCTCAGTGCCCTGCGGCGCGAGTCCATCCGCCGCGTGCTGCAGCGGGCCGGCGAAGACCCGGCCCTGGCCGAGCCGGCCTTTGAGGTGTTCTTCGCCGAGCGCCAGCGCGTCACCCTGTTCGACGACGCCTTGCCCGCCCTGCAGTGGCTGGCCGCGCGTTACCCGGTGGTGGCCGTGTCCAACGGCAACGCCGACCTGCAGCGCGTGGGCCTGCAGGCCCACTTTCGTGGCGCGCTGAGCGCGCGCGAGTTCGGCGTGGGCAAGCCCGATGTGCGCATCTTCCACGCCGCCGCGCAGGCCGCTGGCGTGGCGCCCGAGACGGTGCTGCACATTGGCGACGACGCCCACCTCGACGCCGTGGGCGCGCTCAACGCCGGCATGCAGGTGGCCTGGGTGAACCGCGAGGGCCATCCCTGGGAACACCACCCGCTGCAACCCCACACCACCGTGCCCGACCTGCTGGCCCTGTGCCGCTTGCTGGGCTGACCCTTCACCACGCCTTCATTGCCCGACATGAGCCTCACCATCTACGGCATCCCCGCCTCGCGCGCCATTCGCCCCCTGTGGGCCGCCTGCGAGCTGGGCCTGAATTTCCGCCACGTCAGCCTGCCCTACGAGGGCGGCGCCACGCGCACCGCCGACTTCCTGGCGCTCAACCCCAACGGTCACATTCCGGTGGTGGTGGACGAGCGGCCCGAGGCCCCTGGTGGCCGGGTGGTGGTGTGGGAAAGCATGGCCTGCGCGCTCTACGTGGCGCGCCACCATGGCGTGGCCGATGGCCGCAGCATCACCCCGGCCACGCCCGCCGAAGACGCCGAGGCCCTGCGCTGGAGCTTCTGGGTGATGGCCGAGGCCGAGGCCAATGCGCTCACCGTGCTGATGCACCGCATGGCGATGCCCGAGGCGCGGCGCAAGCCCGAGCTGGCCGAGGCCGCCGAGCGCCGCCTGGCCGTGCCCTTTCGTGTGATCGAGCAGCACCTGCGCGAGCAGGCCGAGCGCGGTCATGAATACCTGGCGGCCGAGCGCTTCACCGTGGCCGACCTGTGCGCGGCCAGCGTGCTGAACTGGGCCCGCCCGTCCAAGGCGCTGATGCAGGCCCACCCGCTCACGCACGCGTGGATCCTGCGCTGCCTGGACCGCGACGGCTACCGCGCGGCGCGCGAGCTGGGCTAAGGCCTTACCAGCCCCACAGCAGCGGCTTGGCCACCCAGCCGCTGGTGCCGTTGGCGCGTTCCACCTGCACCCAGTTGGCCTGCTTGGCGCGGGTGCGCAGCACCTCGCCGTACTCGGCCTTGCCGACCACGCGGTGGCGCTCGCTGGGGCCGCTGCGCACGTTGGCCACGCGCGCCTTCACGATGTGGTGCGGCACTTTGCCGGTGAGCGAGCGCGCCACCCAGCCGGTGTCGCCCTCGAAGTCGCGCACCTGCAGCCAGCCGCCTTTGCGCTGCGTCACCTGCAGCGGGTAGCCTTTTTGCAGCTCCCACATCACGGTGCTGGCGGTGCTGGGCCCGTCGCGCATGTTCAGGGTGTTGCCGCTCACGCTCACCATCTGCTGGGCCAGGGCAGGGCCGGCGAGCAGGGCGATGGAGGTGGCAAGGGCGGCGGATCGAAGGGCGGCGAGCGCTCGGATGGGTGACATCCTGGGGATTTCCTTTCCTGGGGTTGCAACAACACGTGTGTGCCGTGTCCGAACCCTCAGGGGCCCCAGAGGTTCCCGACAAATTCTCTCGGTGAGCGAATGCCTCAGGCCAGGGCCAGGCGCGCGGCCTCCCGCCCGCTGCGCACGGCGCCTTCCAGCGTGGCCGGGTAGGGCCCGTCCACCCAGTCGCCGGCGGCCCACAGGCCGGGGGCCACGGCCGCGCCAGGCCGTTGGAGGCCGGGCGTGCAGGCGAAGGTGGCGCGCTTGTCGGTGACGGTGCGCAGCGCGGTGAGCGTCAGCCCGAGTTCGGCCTGGGCCTGGGCCAGCACGCGGGCCTGCAGCGCCTCGCGCTCGCCCACGCTGGCGCTGATCACGAAGGCCAGCACGCCCTGGGCGGCGGGCTCATTGGCCTGCAGTTGCCCCCGGTCAAACACGAACTGCGCCGGGCCGTGGCGCAGCGCCAGCAGGGGCGATGGCAGGCGCGCGCCGGGCGCGTGGGCGTACACGGTGGTGATGGCGGTGTGGTCCAGGCCCTCGGCCAGCGCGCGCCAGGGCGCGGGCAGGGCCTGGCCCAGCACGTCGGCAGCGGTGTGTGGCGGGCCGGCCCAGACCAGGCGGTCGGCCTCGATCTCGCCGGTGTCGGTGAGCAAGCGCCAGCCTTGCCCCAGGCGCTGTGCTTGGCGCACCCGGCAGCCGGCGTGCACGCTGCCGCCGTGGCCGCGCAGCCACTGAGCGGCGGCGTCGGGCAGCAGGGCGCTCAGGTCGCGCCGGGGCAGCAGCAGGGTGGACGCGGCCCAGCCCTGCGCGCCCTCGCCCAGCAGGGCGTCGCGCAGCACGCGCAGGAAGAGCGCGCCGCTGGCCTGGGCGGCGGGCAGGTTCAGGGCAGAGACGCACAGCGGCTCGATGAGCTCGTCCATGGCGCGCCGGGGCAGGCCGGCGCAGACATCGGCCACCGAGGCCTCGGGCGCGCAGGCAAAGCCCTGGGCGCGCCAGCGCAGGCTTTGGCGCAGCAGGCCCAGGCGGTCGCCCCAGGCCCAGCCGCGCGCGCCCAGCATGGCCACCAGCAGCGCCAGCGAGGGCGGGGCGCTGGCGGCCCAGCGCGGGGTTTGCAGGCCGCCGCCATCGGGGAAGGGCAGGCCCAAGGGCAAGGGCAACAGGGCCTGGCGCGGCGACACCCCCACCTGGGCCATGAGGGCCAGCGTGTCGCGGTAGGCGCCGATCAGGATGTGCTGGCCGTTGTCCAGCGCGAGGGTGTGCCCCTGGTGCGGCACCGCCAGGGCGCGGGCGCGGCCGCCCAGGGTGCGCGCGGCCTCGAACACCGAGACCTGTGCGCCAAGGTGAGCGCCCAGCTCGGCGACCCGCACCGCCGCGGCCATGCCGGCCCAGCCGCCGCCGATGATGGCAAGGCGCATGGGCTTACAAGCGCCCCAGGGCCTGCACCTTCCAGGCCAGCCAGAACTTGCGCAGCGGCGTGAGGCTGACGCGCTGGTTGAGCACCAGCAGCGGGTCGGCGGCGATTTCGGTGAGCAGGGTGCGGTAGATGCTGGCCATCATCAGGCCGGGCTTCTGGCTGCGCCGGTCGGCCGCGGGCAGCAGGGCCAGGGCCTCGTCGTAGGTGCGCAGGGCGCGCTCGCATTGAAAGGCCATGAGGGCGCGAAAACGGCGCTCGAAGTCGGCCGTGTCGGTGCCTGGGGCGGCGCCGCGCTTGAGCAGCTCGTGGGCCTTCACGTCAAAGCGCTGCAGCTCGTTCACCGGCAGGTAGATGCGCCCGCGCATGGCGTCTTCGCCCACGTCGCGCACGATGTTGGTGAGCTGGAAGGCCAGGCCCAGGCGGTGGGCGTAGTCGGTGGTGGCGGGGTCGGTCTGGCCGAAGATGCGCGCGGCCACCTCGCCCACGATGCCGGCCACCAGGTGGCAGTAGCGCTGCAGGGCGGGGAAGTCGAGGTAGCGGTTTTGCTCCAGGTCCATCTGGCAGCCGTCGATCACGGCCAGCAGGTGGCGCGCCTCGATGCCGTAGGTGGCCGCCAGTGGCATGAGCGCCTGCGTGCAGGGGTGGCTGGGCTGGCCGGCAAAGGCCTGCGCCACTTCCTTGCGCCACCAGCCCAGCTTGGTCTGGGCCACGGCGGGGTCGCTCACCTCGTCCACCACGTCGTCCACTTCGCGGCAGAAGGCGTAGAAGGCGGTGATGGCGGCGCGCCGGGGCGCGGGCAGGAACAGGAAGGCGTAATAGAAACTGCTGCCCGAGGCTGCGGCTTTTTGTTGGACGTAGTCTTGGGGGCTCATGGGGCGCGGAGTCGAGTTGCCCGAGTGTAAGCACCCGAGGCGAGGCCTCGGCCCGCAGGCCCTCAGGCCGGGGGGCTTTGGCGCAGGGCCTCGGCGCGCTGGGCGAATTCCTGGCGCATCTGCTTGCGCGCCAGGGCGGCGGCGTGGCGGCGCTGTTCGTCGGATGTGCTGGGTTGCAGCGGCGGCACGCTCACGGGCTTGCCGGCGTCGTCCACCGCCACCATGGTGAAGAAGCAGCTGTTGGCGTGGCGCACCACCTGGCTGCGGATGTTCTCGGTCACCACTTTCACGCCGATCTCCATCGACGTGCGCCCGGTGTGGTTCACCGAGGCCAGGAAGGTGACCAGCTCGCCCACGTGGATGGGCTGCAGAAACATCACCTGGTCCACCGAGAGCGTGACCACGTAGCGCCCCGCGTAGCGGCTGGCGCAGGCGTAGGCCACCTGGTCGAGCAGCTTGAGGATGGTGCCGCCGTGCACATTGCCCGAGAAGTTGGCCATGTCGGGCGTCATGAGCACGGTCATGCTCAGCTGGTGAGAAGGGAGATCCATCAAGAGGCTTTCAACAAAGGAAGAGGGGGTGCTCAGGCCCGGGGCAGCCAGTGGCTGAAGAGGCGGTCGGCCCGCGCGCGCAGGGCCGCGTTGTGCAGGCACAGGCCACCGGCCACGCCCATGGCGCAGCCCAGCACGGTGTCGATCAGGCGGGCCTGCATCACCAGCGAGGGGGAGGTCTGCATCAGCGTGGCGGCCTCGGCCAGCAGGATGGTGAGGGGCGTGATGAACACCGCCGCGAAGGTGTAGTTGCGCACGATGAGGGTTTCGATCAGGAAGGTCAGGCCCATCATGGTGAAGGCCATGGTCCAGGCGTCCATCTGCACCAACAGCAAGGCCCAGGCCACCACCAGGCCAATGGCCGTGCCCACCAGGCGGTGGATCGGCTTGACCCAGATGGCGCGCAGCGAAGGCGCCTGGATGATGGCCAGGCAGCTCACGGGCACCCAGTAGGCCTTGGGCAGTTGCAGCAGTTGCGCCAGGGCCAGCGAGGCGCCCACGAAGGTGCCGATCACCAGGGCCTCGAAGGCGGTCTGGTGCAGGTCAACCGGCTGGTTCGGGGGTGGCACCGGGGGCTGGCGGCGCAGGGCGTACACGCTGTAGAAAAAGGCCATCAGGCAGGCCAGCAGCGCGCCCATGGCCAGCAGGCCCACCATCTGGGGAATGGCGGCCAGCGGCACCGGTGTGTAGGCACCGATGGCGGCGGTCATGATGAAAAACAGGTTGCCCGGCGGCCCCACGCGCCCCAGGCGGCACAGCGCGGTGACGAGCACGGTGATGAAGATCAGCACCGGCATCATGAGCGCGGGCACCAGGTGGCTGAGGATGCCCAGGGTGAAGCAGGCCGTCATGCCCGAGGCGCACACCATGAGGGTGAGCATGCGGTGCATCAGCGCCGTGTTGGGCATGTAGAGAAACACCAGCGCACCCAGCGAGGCCACCATGCCCAGGTCCATGCGCTGGAACCAGGCCCCGATCAGCAGGGGCAGGGCGCTGGCCAGGGCGGCGGCCACCGGCATTTCCCACAGGCGGGTGCTGGGGGCCAGGCGGGTGGCTTGCGCCAGTTCTTCGCGCAGCAACTGTTGGAAGGCTTGCCAGCGGTGGCGTGGGGGCATGGGGGTGGGGGGCGAGCAATCGGGGCGCCCGATTGTCGCGCACCGCCCAGGCCGTGTCAGAGCACGCGGAAGGCCAGCACCGCCACGAGTGTGGGCGGCAGCGCGCCAATCAGCAGACCCAGCGGGTTGATGGTCTGGTTGGTGAACTTCTCTTTCAGGATGGCCGCGCCCGCCGGGTTGGGGGCGTTGGCGATCACGGTGAGGCCGCCGCCCGTGACGGCGCCGGCCACCAGCGCCACCTTGAACTCGTCGCTCAGGCCTTCGACCAGCGAGCCCAGGTAGGTGAGGGCGGCGTTGTCGGTGATGGCGGTGAGCGCGGTGGCGCCAAAGAACACGGTGGTGGCGTTCATGCCCATGAGCACCGGCTCCAGCCACCAGCGCTGCAGGCCGCCCAGCACCACCAGGCCACCCAGGAAGAAGGCCACCAGCAGGGCCTCGCGCAGGATCAGCGGGTTCTGGTGGCGCGGGTAGGCGGTGCAGTAGCCAATGAAGAACAGCAGCACGCCCATGAAGATGGCGGGGTGGTGGGCGAACACCACCACCGTGGCCAGGAAGGCGATGTGCATCATCGTCACCACCCAGGGCACGGTGGGCACGGCGCCGGCCGCGCCTTCGTCGCGCTGGGCCACGTGGTCAAGCTGTTTGCGAAACAGCAGCGTGGCGCAGGCGGCGTTCACCGTCACGGCCAGCGCGGCCTTCCAGCCGAAGGTGCCCAGCATGAACCAGATGTCCCAGTTCCACTTGCTGGCCACCATCAGCACCGGTGGCGCGGCAAATGGCGTGAGCGTGCCGCCGATGGAGATGTTCACGAACAGCGTGCCCAGGGTCACGTACTTCAGCGGCTGCGACAGGGTCTGGCGGAACAGGGTGTCGCGCAGCATGAGGGCGGCCAGCGTCATGGCCGCGGGCTCGGTGATGAAGCTGCCCAGCAGCGGCACGAAGGCCAGGATCAGGAAGTAGGTGGCCGGCCCGCGCGCAAAGGGCATGAAGCGCGCCACGTAGCGGGTGGCGGCGTCGGCCAGTTGCAGGATGGGCCGCGTGCCCGCCACCACCATGATGGCGAACACGAACAGAGGCTCGGTGAAGTTGCGCGACTCCACATAGGCGATGGCGTCGGTGCTGCCCACCAGGGCGAACAAGGCCAGCACCAGCACCATGGCCCAGAAGCCGAACACCACCTCGACCTCACCCAGCAGGTGAAAGATGCCGGCGTGGCGGGGGTGGGAATGGGCCAGGCCCTCGAAGAAGCGGGTGGCGAAGGTGTGGCAAACGGCAATGGCAAACAAAGCCGCGGCCACCCATTGGACGATGGGATCGGTCATGCGATAGGCGTGGATAACCCGCGAGGCGGCCCGACCTTCGCGCACAACCTGCTGCGGCCCGGCTGGCCGCAACACCCAGCCGGCATTTTAGGGGCGCCCTGTCTCAGGGTTTGCCCGCACTCCAGGGCCGCTCGGCCACGCGTTGGCCTTCTGTCAGCGCGGTGCTGGGGTAGAGCACCACCCGCTCGCCCTCGCGCAGGCCCTGGCTGATCCAGGCGGCGTCGGCGTTGCGGTCTTGCACGCTCACCTCGCGCAGGCGGGCCCGCCCGCCGTCCACCACCACCACGCGCCAGCCGCTGCCCTGGCGCATGAGCGCGGCGCTGGGCACGGTGAGCACGCCCTCGTTGACTGAGAGGGTGATGCGCGCGTCCACCCGAAACCCTTCGCCCAGGCCGGTGCCGTCGGGCGGGGGCTGGTCCAGCGCCACCACCACGTTCACCCGCTGCTCTTCGATGCCCAGGGCCGAGACCTTGGTGAAGGCCACGGGTTCCACCCGCGTCACGTGGCCAGCCAGCGGGGCACTGCCGCCGCCCAGGTCGAGCCGGGCCGGCGCGCCCAGGGCGATGCGGCGGGCGTCGCCCGAGAGCACGTCGATCACGGCCTCGACCTGGGCGGTGTCGCCAATGTCGAGCAAGGCGGCGCCGGCGGCCACGGGGCCGGCGCTGTCGCGGTGGCGTTGCACCACCACGCCGTCCACCGGGCTGCTCACGCTCCACAGGCCCTTGGGTTCGCTGGGGGTGCCCGGCGCGGCGGGCGCGGGCTGGGCGCGCAGCAGCGAGGCGCGGGCCTCGGCCAGGGCGAAGTCGGCGGCGCGCTGCTCGGCCAGGCCGGCTTGCAGGCCTTGCTGCGCGGCCTGCTCGGCCAGCACGGCGGTGTCGCGGGCCGAGGCCGAGATGAAGTTGTCGCGCGCCAGTTGTTGCGCCCGCTGTGCTTCCAGCCGGGCTTGCTCCAGCGCGGTGCGCAGGCGCTGCACCTGCGCACCAGCGGCGGCGCGGGCGGCTTCTGCGCTGCCCACGCGCTGTTCCAGCACGGCGCGGGTGCGGGTGTCGATCATCACCGGCGCGGCCGGCAGCAGGCGGGCCACCACCTCGCCGGCGCGCACGCGGTCGCCCACCTTCAGCGTGGGGCGCTGCAGCTCGCCCGTGACGGGGGCGGTGATGGCGTAGCGCTGCTGCAGGCGCAGCACGCCGTCTTCTTCCACCGCCTGCTCGAAGCGGGCCAGCGTGGCCGGGGCGGTTTCCACGCCCAGGGGGCGCGGGCGGAAGGCCCAGACGCCGGCGCCCAGCATGGCCACGCCCAGCAGGCCCAGGGCGAGCCAGCGGCCTTTGCGTGAGGGTTTGGTCTTGTCGTTCATTCGCGTACCTTCAAAACGGCCACCAGGTTCAGGTGGTCAATGCGCCGGCGCACCACCAGCGCGCTGGCCATGCCCGCGGCCAGCACGATGAGCACGGCCCAGCCGTAGGTGGCCGGCGCCACGATCACCGGGAATTCGATGTTCTCGCTCGACATGAGCGCCATCAGCAGCTTCGCCAGGCCCCAGCCGGCCGCCGCGCCCAGGGGCAGGGCCAGCAGAAGTTCCAGCGCCAGCGGCGCCAGCAGCAGGGCCGAGACCTCGGCGCGCGTCATGCCCAGCACGCGCAGGCTGGCGAGTTCCCAGGCCCGCTCCGACAAGGCGATGCGCGCGGCGTTGTAGGTGATGCCCACCGCCATGGCCACCGCGAACACGGTGAGGATGGCGCTGAGCACGCCCATGTTGCGCGAGGTGGTGGCCTCGAACGAGGCCAGCGTGGCCTGTTTGTCGAACACGTTGTCGATCACCGGGGCCTGCTTCACCGCGGCCCAGAAGGCCGGCATGGCCTGCGGCTGCACCTGCAGCGCGGCGCTGGTGACGGCGTCGCCATCGCGCGAGAGGCGGTTCATCTGCGCCAGTGGCAGGTAGGCGGGCTTGCCCATCTGGTTGTTCACGATGGCGCTCACGGTGAGCGTGGCGCGGGCCCGGTGCCACAGGCGAAATTCCAGTTCCACCGTGTCGCCCAGGCCCACGCCCAGCTCGCGCGCCAGCAGGTGCGACAGGGTGATGCCGTGGTCGGGCAACTCGATGGGGCCGAGGCTGGTGTCCACCACGCGCAGCAGTTGCGCATCGGGCAGCGTGCCCTGCAGCGTGGTGTCCACGCGCCGGCCGTGGGCGTGCACCCGCACCGGCTCGCTGCGCAGGGGCTCGGCGCGCTGCACGCCGGGCAGGCGCTGCAGCTCGCGCACCACGTCTTGGCGCACCGGCTGGTGAAAACTCAGCAGCACGTTGCCGGGCTGCACCTGGCGGAACTGCACGTCCACCACGTGGGCGATGGCGTCCAGCCAGAAGGCGCCCGAGATCTGCAGCGCCACCGCCGCCGCGATGCCGCCCACGGTGAAGAGCGAGCGCAGCGGCCGGCGCTCCAGGTTGCGCACCACCATCATCCCGCCCGGCCCCAGTTGCCGGCCCAGGCCCAGGCGTTCCAGCAGGGTGGCGCGGTAGCTGGGCGGGGTGGGGGGCTGCATGGCCTGCGCCGGGCTCAGGCGCACCACCTGGTGGATGGCGGCCCAGGTGCCGGCGGCGGCGGCCACGGCGGCAATGCCGGTGGCCGCCAGCAGCAGCCAGGCCGGCGTGGCATAGGCCAGTTGGTTGAAGCGAAACACCTCGTCGTACAGGCCCAGGGTGAGCCGGCCGATCCAGCCGCTGAGGGCCAGGCCCGCGGCCACGCCCAGACCGGCAATCACCAGCGCCAGTTCGATGTAGTGCGCCGCGATGGCCCCGTTGCCATAGCCCAGCGCCTTGAGCGCCGCGATCTGGCTGCGCTGCGTGGCCACCTGGCGGCCCAGCACCACGTTGAGCACGAACATGGCCACCGCCAGGAAGATGCTGGGCAGCACCGTGCCCAGCACCTTCAGTTGCGATAGCTCGTCTTCGACGATGCGGGCCGAGAGCTGGTCGTGCCGGTCCACCGCGCCCAGCGAGCCGTAGGGCGCCAGCAGGCGGTCCACCGCCTCCATCACGGGCGCGGTGGGCATGCCCGCGTGCAGGCGCAGCGCGGCCTGGTTGAAGGCGCCTTGCAGGTCAAAGATGTCTTCCAGGCGCTGGCCGTCCACCCACCACAGGCCAAAGGTCTGGTCGTCGGGCGCCCCGCCGCGCGAGGCGAACACGTACTCGGGCGAGATGGCGGTGCCCACCAGCACCACGCGCTCGCGCCGCCCGTTCAGGATGGCGTGCACCGCATCCCCCGGGCGCAGGCCGCGCACGGTGGCGAAGCGGTCGTTCACCACCGCCTCCAGCGCGTTGCCGCGCTCGGGCCAGCGGCCCTTCACCAGGGTGAGGGCGTTCAGGCCCTGGCGGCCGGCCTGGGCGCGGGCCAGGTCAAGGCCCACGAAGCGGCCGGTGACCGGTGCGTCCACGCCGGGCAGGTCGATCTGCGCGTCGGCCTGCACCGTGAGTTGCACCGCCAGCACGCCGTCGATGGCCTGCAGGCGATCGCGCAGGTGCACCGGCGCGCGCTTGGCGGTGACGAACACATCGGCCAGGCGGTTGTCGCGGTAGAAGGCGTCGCGCGCCGCCAGCAACGACTCGTGCACCGAGAACATGCCCACGAAGCCGGCCACGCCCACCGCCACCACCAGCGCAATCGTGATGACTTGCGCGCGTAGGCGCCACAGGTCGCGCAGCAGCTTGGTGTGGATGGCTCTCATGGCGCGCTCACCTCGGCACTCACCAAGACAGCGAGGCCGCTTCGGCCTTGTGCGGGTTGCGCCGCTCTTCCACGATGCGGCCGTCGGCCAGGCGCAGCACGCGGTCGGCCATGGCGGCGATGGGCGCGTTGTGGGTGATGACCACGGTGGTGGTGCCCAGCTCGCGGTTCACCCGTTCGATGGCCTGCAGCACCATGACGCCGGTGGCGCAATCGAGCGCGCCAGTGGGCTCGTCGCACAGCAGCACGGCCGGGCGCTTGGCGATGGCGCGCGCAATGGCCACGCGCTGCTGCTCGCCGCCCGAGAGCTGGGCCACGAAGTGGTCAAGCCGCTCGCCCAGGCCCACCAGGGCCAGCGCGTCTTGCGGGCGCATGGGGTCGTCGGCCATGTCGGTCACCAGGGCCACGTTTTCGCGGGCGGTGAGGCTGGGGATGAGGTTGTAGAACTGGAACACGAAGCCCACGTGCTCGCGCCGGTAGCGGGTGAGCTCGGCGTCGCTGGCGCCCGTGAGCTGGTGCGTCTGGCCCTGGTGCGTCCAGGTGGCCGAGCCGCTGGTGGCGGTGTCCAGCCCGCCTAGGATGTTGAGCAGCGTGCTCTTGCCGCTGCCCGAGGCGCCCAGCAGCACCACGAACTCGCCCTGCACGATGTCCAGGTCCACCCCGCGCAGCGCGTGCACGGCGGTGGGGCCGTCGCCATAGGTCTTGGTGAGGGCGCGGGCGCTGAATACCGGGTGGGGTTCGGTTTCCATGCCCGCATTTCAGCATGGGCCGGGCCGGCCGGGCTTGACCGGCCTCAACCCGCCCCCATTCGCCGCGCCCGGCTCAGAAGGTGTGGCGAATGCCCAGTGCGTAGCTGATGCCGCCGTCGCTGGCGCGGGTGGTGCTGCGCGAGCTTTTGCGCCAGGCGTCGGCGATCAGCCGGGTGCGCGGGCTCAGCACCCGGTCCACGCCCAGGGCCAGGCCGGTCACCGCGCCCTGGCCGTCGGTGCGTTGGCGCTCCACGCCGGCTTTGCCCACCCAGCCCGGGGCCAGGGGCAGGTTGACGTGCGCCGAGGTGCGCTGGGCGTCAAGCCCGTTGCTGCGCCGCAGGCCGGTGTGCACCACGCCCAGCAGGGCGGGGCCCAGGGGTTGGCGCCACACGGCGGTGAGGGCGCGCACGCCGGGCACGCCATTGGGGTTCTCGGTGAAGCCCAGGCCCGCGGCTTGCGGGCCGTTCGTGTATTCCAGCGTGATCTCGCGGATGTTGGCCCGGGCGGCCGGCACCAGCACGCCCGGCACGGGGGAGGGGTAGGCGGTGTTGGCGTCGCGGTCGGCCACGGCGAGCACGGCCTTCAGTTGGTTCACCACCGGGGTGCTGATCTGCACCATGCCGCTGTAGCGCAGGGTCACGTCGCCGGGGTGGCCGAACACGCCCGCCGCCGCGCCGGCCGAATAGAACAGGTCGCCCCGGGCGCGCAGGATGTCGGTGGGCGCGTTGAAGCGGCCCATGCCCAACTCGCCCCAGGGCCCCGAGACCCACAGCTTGCTGGTCTGGAAGGCGCGGTCGGCGCCGCCGTCGGTGTTGCCGGTGTCGGCCTGGAAGCGGGCGGTGAGCGTCACGCCGCTGCGCCAGCCCGCGCCCAGTTCATCGACAGCGGCGATGTTCAGGTAGTTGCCGGTGGTGGCCAGGCTGGCCACCTGCTGCACCGCCTGGGCGCCACTGGCCTCGCGCTTGAGGCCCACCGCGATGCCGCCGGAGAGGGTGAGCGTTTGGGCCGACACCGCCGAGGCAGCGCAGGTGGCCACCACCACCAGCGCCACGGCGGCGCCGGCACCCGGCCCGCGCCGCGCCATCACGCCACCGACAGCAGCAGGCGGGTGAAGGCCTCTGGCTGGTCAAGCATGGGCAGGTGGCCCATTTCCACCTCGCGGGTGGTCCAGCCCGGCAGGCTTTGCGCGCGGCGGTAGTGCACGGTCTCGAAGTCTTTGCCGCGGGCAAAGGTGGCCAGCATCACGTAGGTCTTCTTGGGCACGCGCTCCAGCGCGCCGGTGAGCTTCACTTTTTGCGTCATGGCGCCCAGGGGCTGGGGGCTCAGCAAGGCCTGGGCGCGCGCGGTGGGCGCGGGCGGCATGGCGTAGTAACTGGCCGGCGGCGGGGGCAGGCCGGTTTCGCCCTTGGCGAGGCGGGCGGTGATGTCGGCCTGCACGCGCGCGCTCATGTAGTCAAACACCGAGCGGCCGTCTTCGTGCAGGTAGGCGTTGAGCATCACCACCGAGCCGATGCGCGGCAGCGCCTGCTCGGCCACGCCGGCCACCACCGCGCCGGTGGTGGAGTGGCCCACCAGCACCACGTCTTTCAGGTCTTCCCACTTCAGCAGGTCCACCACGTCGCGGATGTGGGTGTCCAGGTTCACCTGTGCCGTGCGCAGGTGCGAGCGGTCGGCCAGGCCGGTGAGCGTGGGCGCGTACACCGTGTGGCCCTGGGCGCGCAGTTGCGCAATGGTGTCGCGGTACACCCAGGCGCCGGCCCAGCCGGGGGCCAGCAGCACAAAGGTTTTGCGCGGCGCGGGGGCCGTGGCGGCGGTGCTGGCGCAGCCGGGCAGCACGGTGGCGGCGGCGGTGGCGAGCAGGGCGGCGCCGATCTGGCGGCGCGAGGCATGGGGTGACAGCAGGCGTTGGTTCACGGTGGTGTTCTCGATTTGGTAGCAAGACAAGCCCACAGGCTATGCGCTATGGAACCGGTTCCGCAAGAATGGTCTGCATTGGCTACCGCTGTTGGCCCCCGCCATGCGGCGGCTGCCCCCTGGTCTGGCGTGTCGACCAATTTGACACCGCCCGGCAATGCGCGGCGGCGCAGCGCCCGCCTGAGGCGTGCTTTTCCTTGCGAACCAATGACTTGCGAGCGATTTGGTTGAATGGCATGCAATTCGCTTGAATGCCATGGAAAGCGCCGGTGACACCACTGGGCTTTTGCGACGACCCCATCAACCCTTTCAAGAAAGACTCCGATGACCCTTCGCAAGAAGATGACCAAAGTGCTGGGCGCGCTGGCGACCTGTGCCCTGATGAGCCAGGCTCAGGCGGGCTTGCTGGGCGATACCGTGGGTATCCAGTACGTGGGCCAGCAAGACGCCTCTGCGCTTCAATCTGTTGTGGTGGGGGCTGGCGAGGAAGGCAACTTCTTCGGCAACCAGTACTTCGACTTCAGCGATCTGGGTTTCACCATCCGGTCGATCGCCAACTTCGGTGGCATCTTCTCCACCAGCTCCTCGCAGACCATCTCGCTGGTGCTGAGCGATCTGGACTTCGGCTTCAGCCTGGCCGATGTGCTGGTGTCCAGCAACCTCACTGGCGTGAGCACGTCCTTTACCGACCGCTCGGTGACCTTCACCTGGAACGAGCAGAACATCAACACCGGCACCTACCTGACGGCCCATTTTGAAGCCGCGTCCAACCAGGTGCCCGAGCCCGGTTCGCTGGCCCTGCTGGCACTGGGCCTTACCGGCCTGGGCGTGGCCGCGCGCCGCCGCAAGGCCTGATGCCGGGCCTGCCGTCCCGGCAGGCACCCGCCCCAGCAAACAGCCCGCCTTGGCGGGCTTTTTGCTGGGCGCGCCTCAGCGCCGGGCAATGCCCGACCACACCTCGTCAAGCCCGCCGATCTTCCATTGCTCGGGGTCTTCGCGGCCCACGATGCGGTGGCGACAGTGCGGGGCGGAAAGGTCGATCAGCTCGGGCACCAGGCGCTCGTTGGTCCGGGTGGAGAGCACGGTTTTCACGATGGGCTTGAGCAACGAGGCCGATTGGTCCACCACCACCGCGAGCTTGTCGGAGCTCAGGCGCACCAGTGAGCCGATGGGGTAAATGCCCAGCGTGCGCACAAAGGCCTGGAACACTTGCCGATCCAGGTGCGAATCGACCCAGCCCGACATGCGGGCCAGCGCCATGGAGGGGTCCCAGCCGGCTTTGTAGGGCCGGTCGGAGGTGACGGCGTCGTAGATGTCGCACACCGCGCCCATGCGCGCCATCTGGCTGATGTTGCTGGCGTCCAGCCGCTTGGGGTAGCCGGTGCCGTCCAGTCGCTCGTGGTGGTGCAGGCACACGTCCAGCGTGGCCAGGTCGCTCACCTGGGCCTGCAGCAGCCGCTGGTGGCCCAGTTCGGGGTGCTGGCGCACCAGCTCGAACTCTTCTTCGGTGAGCTTGCCGGGCTTGTTCAGCACCTCGGGCGGCAAGTCGGTTTTGCCCAGGTCGTGCAGCAGGCCGGCCAGGCCGGCAGCGCGCGCCTCTTCTTCGGGCATGCCAAGCTGGCGGGCCAGCGCCACCATCAGCGCACACACCGCCACCGAGTGCATGTAGGAATAGTCGTCGGTGGTTTTCAGGCGGGCCAGGCTGATGAGCGCGCCGGTGTTGCGGGTCACCGAATCGGCGATGTCTTCGGCCACTTGGCGCGCCACGTCCTGGCTGATGGCGCGGCCCATGCGGGCCTCGGTCAGCATGCTTTGCACGGCCGCACCGGCGCGCTTGCACAACAGGGCGGCGCGGGTGATCTCGTCGGCGGTGGACACCGGCGCCACTTCGCGGGCGCGCGCCAGCTCGCGCAGCACCGAGGCCTGCGCCTGCTCGGGCGTGTGGGCTTGTTCCAGCACGGTCACGCTGGGGGCCACGTCGGCGCCGCGCGAGGTGTCGATCCAGAGTTCGCGCACGGCGCTGCGCTGCGCCAGTTCCACGTCTTGCGGGTGGCGCACCACGAAGCGCGTGCGCCAGAAGGGGTGGTCCATCCACGAGCCGCAGAACGAGTCGATGTACATGCCCACGCGCAATTGCTCGGTGGAGATCTTCTTGAGCATCGAGGGGGTGTCCGTCTGGGGCGTTGGGGCAGTGAGGCCGGGTGTGTAAATTTGCTGTAAACAATTGGATTGCACCCAATCGTTCATCGTGCGTTGACAAAGCCATGCCCACAATGGGCGCCATCTCTCGGGCGGGAAACCTGGCCTCTGTCGCTTACCTCATCGGAACGAACGCCCACGACTTGAGCCCTGCCCAGCCGGCTGCCATGCCCATGACAACTCACGTTTTCTCCCTCGCCCCTCATCGCACCCTGCGCCTGGCCTTCGGTGCCCTGGCCCTGGGGGCCCTCTCGGCCTGCGGCACCCTGGGCCCCAGCCCCGAGGCCTTGCGCCACGGTGTTGACGTACCCGCCGCCTGGGCCGCACCAAGCGATGCCGGCAGCGAGCCGGCCCCGGCCAAGCTGGCCGACTGGTGGACCCGCTTCAACGACCCCGTGCTCAGCGAACTGGTGCGCCAGGCCCTGGCCCAGGGCACCAGCGTGCGCCGCGCGCAGGCCGTGCTGCAGCAGGCCCGCGCCCAGCGCGAGGCCGCGGGCGCCGC
>FWPV01005502.1_pt1 | contig 23458 bp, 16 predicted proteins | sample 2228371 | NCBI WGS metagenome assembly FWPV01 (sample SAMEA103939776, study PRJEB20133) | metagenome | reverse complement strand
TACGATGGTGCTCGCTCTTGTCCCCCTTTTGGCCCTGGCTGCCGGTGCACCGGTACGGGTGGAGCTTCCCCGGCAATTGGTGCTTGAGCCTCTTTCTGCCGTGGAGCTGGCTGGCTCTTCCGCGGTGCCGTGGGAGGGGCACGGCGCCCCTCCCTTGTGGCCGGTGAGTCGCCGGGTGCCGGGGGCGTTTCGCCTTTTCCTGCCCCCAGGGGTGGCGGTAGACTCACTGCGCGTGGAGGTTCAGGCTGAGGGCTTGCAGCCAGGGCGAAAGGAGGGTCAGGCCATTCCGGTTCAGGTCAACCTCCTACCCCTTCGCTTGGTGCAGGAAACACCTGAAGGCGCGGTGTGGGAGGGGGACCTTCTGGTGTTTTTGGACCCCGCCAGGGCGGAGGCGGGGGAGTTCCAGGGGAGCCTTACCGTAACCGTCACCCCGAGGTAACGATGGGGCGGGGGCCGGCTTTTCTACTGCCGCTTGTGCCCGGGTGTGCGCTGGCGGGGGCCATCGCCATTTCTCCACCCCGACTTGACATTACCCTGTTAACCTCGATACCAATCCAATTCGACTCAAGGTAAGCGTGGCGCACTGGCGTCTTGACGAGCACAACCGCGTGGAGGTAATCCCCCCTACGCCTCAGTCGGCGGACCAATGGCTGCTCATTACCCCGCTGGAGTTTGTGGTGGAACCGGGGAAGTTTCAGACGTTGCGCATTTTGGTTCGTCCCCGGGTTAAACCGGAGGTGGGCGAGCACCGGGCCATGATTTTCTTGGACGAACAGCCCCCGGACACCAAGGAGTTTGCCACCCGCAACCTGGCGCGAATTGGGGTGGGGGTGTACGTGTGGGTTCCGCCGGTGGAACGAAAGGCCATTTTTCACTGTGCCGATGCAGGTTATTTTCAAAAGCCCATGGCGCTTTTGGATTTGGAAAGCACCGGCAACGCTCATGTCCGTCCTGCTGTACAGTTTGTAGTGTGGCCGAAGGAGAAGTTTCCGGGCAAAGCGGGGACCGTTAAGGTACAGGAATCGCCTTCCTCGCCGGTGGTGGTCCCCGCAGGGGCGGTGGCGGCCGGCCTGGTGCCCGATATCCCGGTGCTCCCGGGAACCAGAAGGAAAATCGTTTTCCCTTTGGCCGAAAGCCTTCCCGCCGGAGAGTACTGGTTGGACCTTTCGGGCCAGGTGGACTCACTTCCTATTGCCGAAGTCGTTCCCTTCATCGTGCCTGAACTTCCCTCGGGAGATGCCCGTGATGGGGCCCATTAGTGGCAGATCGCGGGGATCTTCAAGACGCGGGTTAAAAATCGCTTCTTTTTGCCAGGTTGTCAGGACAACCGTGGCGCTGCTTTTGGGGTTAGGTGGAGCGCACGGTGGGGCTTTGGACTGGGATCAGGCGCTGCCCTCCCAGGCTTCCCTGGTGGTTCTGGTGACAGTGGGCGGGCGGGAGGTGGGAGCAACCGAGGTGCTGCGGTGGGAACAGGAGATGTGCCTCCGGCTGGCGGATTTTGCACAGTTTACCGGGGCCACCGTCGAGGCCATTGCCCTTGGCTACCGGATCAAGACCCCTTTGGGGGAAACCACCATCCCGCTGGATGAGATCCGCCAGGTGGAGGGTGAGCCTTACGTTTGCCAGGGGGTGCTGAAGGCAAGGCTCGGCACCGATGTGGCCTTTGAGCCTGCCACGGTGACGTTATCGCTTGATGTTCCGTGGTCCCTGCCCACAGCCGTTCGGATGGCCGCTCCTCTTGTACCGGAAATTCGCGCCCCAGCCTGGAGCCTGGGCACGGTTCACCTGGACGTGAGCGGAATTCCCGAGGGGAGGGGGTTTTCTTCCACCGGCAACGCGTGGGCCACCGGAAGGGCGTTGAACGGCGAATGGCGGATTTTGGGGGAGCGGGGGAACGATGGAGAAGCGAGGTTACGGGAGCTCCTCTGGGTGACCCGCAAGCCTCGGTGGTTTGCTTTTTTCGGCCGCAACTACGTGCAGCTTTCCCCGGTGCTTGCCGGCTTTGACCTGGTGGGTGCCGGGGTGGGTTGGAGCAACCGGCCGTTGCCGAGCCTGGGAGCTTGGAGCTTTTCCACCTCGGCCACGCGCAACTTCCGCGGAACTGCGCCCCCGGGATCTTTTGTGAAGTTGCGCATCAACGGCGTGGTGGTGGCTTCCCAGCAGGTGGGCCTTTCCGGTCGCTTTGAGTTTTTGGATGTTCCCGTTACCGGCGGGCGAACCAGCGTGCCGGTGGAAATTGAAATTTACGATCGGCACAACCTCTTAGCACCCCTGGAGGTGCGCCGGCTGGCCACGCCCACCTCGTGGTGGCTTTTGCCACGAGGTTCGCTGGAGCTGGTCATGGGCGGGGGTATGGGAGGGCAACTGGGTCGCAGCTTGCTAGGGGACGACAGTAGCCTCCGTAAGGGTGCGGCCTATTCGGCCATCCGCTGGGGCCTGGGGGAAAACCTCACGGCGGAAGCCATGGTGCAAACCGTGGGTAACCGTTGGCAAGCGGGTGCAGGGCTCGCTTGGCAGGCCTTTCCCGAAGCCTTCACGGCGCTGACCTTAGCTCAAGCCGATGGGCAATGGGCCTGGAACTGGGAAGGCACGCTTCAGAAGAACGAGTGGGCCGTTCTGGCCCGTGCCTTTGAACAACCGCAAGCGTTTCGCCTGCAACCTGTTGGCAGCGTGCGGCGGGATTACTCCCTGGAGCTGCGCTACAACCCTGCTTCCTGGCTGGAGTTGGGGCTGTGGAGCCGGAAGCTGGACTTTGAGCCCGAGCACGTTCAGTGGGTTCGCCCCACGGCGGTGGTGTCGCTGGGGAGCGCGCTTTTCTTGCGCATTGCTCCCGACCAGTGGGGGGATTACGTCATCACCGCCACCTCGCAACCCCACCCCCGCCTGCGGCTGTCCGCAAGCTACTTCCACTCGCAGCTTTACGATGTGGGCTGGGATATGCCCACCTCCTGGCCCCTGGAGCTACGGGGCACCTGGGAGCGAGGGGGGGAGGGGAGTGACCGCCTCACATTGACCGTAGGGAACCGACCTGAGAGCTTTCGCCTGCCAAGGCTTCGCGTGGGGATTCAGACTTCCGGGGGCTTTTCAGCTGCATACGCTGAGGCGTCGGCGCCGGTGTGGTCGGGGCTTTGGTTTCGGGCCCAGTACATGGGCATTCCCTCCCGGGTGCTGGGGGGAGAAAAACCGAAGCCGCGACTTTTCCTTGCTCTTACCGCGGATTTTGGCTACGCCATGGGCAGGCTGGTGGCCGCAGACCAAACCACCCTGCGCCGGGAGCTGGGTGGTGTTGCGGGACGTTTGTTAGTAAGAGGAAAAGCGCCGGCTGTGAGCCTTGCGGGTGCCCGGGTGCAGGTCGTTGGCTTCGCTGGCACTGTGACTTCCGCCGATGGGAGCTTCTTTGTCGGGAACGTTCCGCCAGGGGTCTACGAGGTGGAGCTGGATCCCGAGCGGTTGCCCCTAGAGCTTGTTCCCGTGCAACGCCGGTTCGTGGTGGAAGTCGCTGCTGGCACCATCACCCGGGTGGATTTTCCCCTGCGGCAACTGTACGGTTTTGCCGGGCAGGTGCGCACCACCGACGGCGTTGGCGTTGCTGGGGCACGGGTGGTTCTCCTTTCCAGGGGCACCGAGGTAGCCTCCCAGGAGACCGACGCTTTCGGTTACTTCCGGTTCGACCAGCTGGAACCCGGCACGTACCTCCTCCAGGCCTGGCGCGGGGAGCAGAAGCTCGGCGAACGCCCTGTGCTCCTGGAGGGGTTCCTCTTTGACCAGGACATCGTGGCGAACCCCTGAGGAATAGGAGTTTCCGCTCTCTCCTCCGCCTCCCTGTGTCCGAAAATCGTTCATTCTTCAGCTTCCAAAGAGGCGCCAGCGCTTCACTGTTTTCCTGGCCCCTGAAGTATGTTTGAAAAACGGACACTATCACCCCGACGTTGAACGCCTGACCTATCGGTAACTTACTGCTGATCAACATGTTGTGATGTCTGTCCCGATGGCACGCTTTTCGCTTCTACCTCCAGCGGGAGGATGGGGCAATGGTAGGCTTTGGAAGGAAAGCGTTGGTGGCAGGAGTGCTGGCGGTAGCGGCGTGGGTGGGCGAGGTGTGGGCTGGACAGACCGCCATTGCCATCAAAATCCCCGTCACTCCTGAGCTGGTGGCGCTGTTTCAAAAGAAAAACGTAGCCACTACCACATCGGCGAGCGTATCCCCGGCACCGACGCTGGTGGTCACCTGGGATGGGGAGCGCTCTTCCGTTCAGGGCTTTACCGCGCAAGGGGAGCGAACCCGTCAATGGCGAAGCGTCGAACTGAACCGCGACGGCGAACTCCACACGGTGGTTAGCTTCTAACCGCAGCTTCTTTCATCACTATCGCCCGCTCAGCCGCTACCGTTGGCCCGCTGGAGCCCGGCGTGCCGGGCCGCCCACATGCTGCACGCCGGCCTGGGGGTTGTTGTCGCCGGGGGTGTTTTCCGAAAGCGGCAAAATCACACCAAAGATACCGCGCTCGCGAATAAACGTGGCCTGCACCAGGGTGAGCCATGGCGTTGCTAGGGCAGAGCCTCCGGTCCGGTAGGTCCTATCAACGCTCCCCAACCTATGAAACAGCAATTTCACGGTAGCGTGAGGGCAAGGCACGTTGAAGCGCACCAAACCCAGGGGGAAGTCGTAGTCCCGGTCGGGGACGGAAAGCGCCGTCTCTAAAAGGGTGGCTACCGATTGCAGTTGCCCGCAACCTTGCATAATTTCCACGGTTAAATACCCCTTGCCGGAAGCCAGTGGCAGCGTGGCCACGTGGGGTTGTTGGCTGTCCGGAATGCCATCGCCGTTGCCGTCCCCTGGGGCAAAGGGAGGCCTGCCGTCTCCACCGGGGTAACTGTTCTCGACCTCCCGGGCCACTCCATCGCCGTCATCTGCCACCGGCACCTCCACCTGCACCGCGTTGTTGGCAGCATTGGGGTCGGCAGCGGTGGAGCTGGCGCTGAAGGTGACGGTGCCGCCGGCGTTGTTGACCAAAGAAACGGTGCAGGTAACCCCTTGGCGCTCGGAAAGCCACCCCACCTCCCAGGTCCCATCGGAAAAGGTGCCGCCGCAGCTATCGCCGGCATAGCTCACACCGGAAGGCAACGTCAAGGTAACCGCGGTGCTTTCCGCCGGGGATGGACCGAAGTTCCCCAAATGCAGCGGCACATCAAAGGGGCCGCTTTCCGGAGGTGGGGAAGGCATACTCTGGCTGAGCTCCAAATCCGACATCGGACCTCCGGGGGGAAAGCGCGGGGAGAAAAAGCAAACGCCAAGCCCAGGGGCAAGGCCACCGGCGGCGTTGAAGTGGTAGCCCAGACCAACCTGGGCGTGGTGGTCCTGAAGGCCCACCGTGGCGGAACCGCCCCCGCTGGCGTCCACGCTTTGGTACTGGAGGGCCATTTGCCCGCTTTGGTGGTAAAGCACCAGCTCAAAGGAAAAACTCTCGCTGGCTCCAACCCGCCGCATGCCCTCCCAGCTCACCACCGTGCAGGGTTCTACCCCCAGACTTTCGGAAACCCGCGGGCAGGTGGGGAAGAAGCCTGTGACGACTTGGCCGGCAGGGCCTACCTCCAGGTCGTCGTGGTAGACGAAAACCCTTGCGGGTGTGGCAAACCGCGGGGAACCAGAAGCGAACTGAAAGGAAGGGACGGATCCTACCGGATCGTTGCTGAAGTCCCGCCCGTCCTCCTGCTCCAGCGCGCCGGCAAAACCCACATACCCGTTGGGTGAAACCACCACCGACGAGTAGGAGCGACCGTAAAACTCAAAGGGAGCAGAAAGGGGAACCACGGCACCGCCGTCGTCGAAAGCCTGGGGATCCCCGGGGGAAGCGTAAGGAGCGGCGAAAACCAGAGGCGAGCCGGAAACCACCACCCATTGGTAGCTGCAGTAAGAGGTGGTGGTGTCCTCCACCCGGTAGCCAAAGCTGTCCCGTTGCCCGTTGGGGGATCGCGCCCCCAGGGGAACTGCAATAGCCAGCAAGGCCAGCGAGAGGGCAAGCCTTTTCATAGCGCCTCCTAGTTCAGTTGAAACGCCAAACACCAACGCTGGAGGGTGCCGTTTTCCTTTTTGGCTTGGTCAGACACCCTCAAAGTCCAGTTTCCGCTGGCGTTTTGGCCGTCAAAGCTGGAAAGGGGGTTGTTGGGCACCAGGTAGCCGGAAAGGGCGGGAAGGTTCAGGCACTGAGTCTCGGCCGGCTGCGTAGCTTCATCGTCCAACACCGCGTCCACGTTGTCACCGTTGCACCCAGCCCCGGGGAGGCCCGGCCGGTCCACCAAGAGCACCGTGGTGCCGGCGGGGGAGGTGAGCTGCACCTGCAAATCCGAAACCCTGGTGTGGGTGATTTGCACCCACAGGTCCAAATCGGCCACGGTGCCGGTGAGTGCCGAGGCTATGGTGTCGGTAACGCCGTTGACGTTGTTATCGGGGATGGCGGTATCAGGTTGGGCGCAGAGGATGCGCCGATAGGCCCCGCTGGTGGTTACCTCAAAGACCTCCACATTCCCATCTGGATTGCCGCCGGTGAGGTTGCTTTGGGATTGCAGGGCAATGCGGCGAATATTCGCGCCGGCGGCGATGGTGGGCAAAAGCGGATCCGTGGCCGAAAAAACCGGGTTTCCGTTCCCTAGCGATGACATATAGAAAACCCGCGTTTCAAAGCTAAAGGTTGTGAAATCCAACCGCTCACCTACGGCCCAAACGCCAGCATCGTCCAGCTTCCCGGAAATGTAGGCCACGGTATTCGGCTCGTTGGAAACCTGGGTGATGGTGGCGGGGCTTTGCCATTTGAAGAGTTCATAACTACCGTCGGCGTTGCTCCCCGCAAAGTTGCCGTTGGAGGCAAACAGAACAGCGCTCCCGCTGCTGGCAATGCTGGGAACATCCTGAGCTACCGGATCGGCGGTGTTGGTAATTTGCAGGAAGCTGTTGGTTTGCCGGTCCCACCGGAAAACCTCCGGGTTGCCATCGGCATTGGTGCCGCTGAGGTTGCAGGTGGAAATAAAAGCCACGTACCGGGACTGCTGTCGGGCCACCGCTGGCGCGTAGTTTTGGCATCCGCTGGTGCTGGTCCCGGCAAAGGAAGCCCCGTCCCACGCCACCAGCTCCACGTTCCCATCGGGGTTGGCAAAACCGGGCAGGGAACAGGTGGTGGTGAAGGCAATGACGTCGCCAGCTGCATCTCCGGCAATGCTGGGGGCACGGTTCTCACAGGGTGGGGAGGTGTTGGTGATTTGGGTGGTGGCCAGGGTTTGCCGGTCCACCCGAAAGATTTCCCAGTTGCCATCGGCGTTTTGGCCGGTGAGGTTGGCAGTGGAAGCAAAAGCAACGAAGCGGCCGTTGGCTGTGAGGGCAGGGTGGGAAAAGCTCCCCGAGGTGGCGCTGGTAAGCCTCTGGTAGCTCAAGCCATCGTGGACAAAGATCTGCTCTTGGGCGCCGGGGTTGTCGCCAGTGATGTTGCCCGACGAAACGAAAGCCATCACCGGCGGGCTGTCGGCAAGAGCAGGTTCGCGGCTATCCACAGGGGTGTACTGCAGGCTCCCACCTTTCCATTCGGTAACTGCACCGCTGGTAGAGGTGAGCTGGCTGGACGCCAGCGCACAGGTGGAAGGCACCTCCACCGCGTCCACCAAAAGCGCCGAATCGTAAAAGGCATCGCCTTGGTCCGCCACCCGAAACTGCAGGGTGTAGGTCCCGGGCAGGTCAACGGTGACGCAAACCTTGGTCCAAGCGGTGCGGCCATCGTCGACCACGGTGTTGGTGATGGGTCCACCAGAGGTGAAGGTGTACGAAACGCCATCGTAAGGACCAAAGTCAGACCATGGGGAGTTACCGGTCACGGGCTTGAGCACGCTCCCCCGCACGAGGGGAAATCCGGTACTTGCCGGGGTCGCTTCACGCCGTAGGGTAACATCAAAAAGATCGTCATATTGGGGGTCCCAGTTTTGCTCGCTGGTGAGAAACGCAAACGCAAAGGAGAGGCTCACCGGAGCCGTGGTCACGGTAAATGAGGTCGAAAGCGTTGCCAGATCGTCCTCGTTGCTCCCGCCGTACCCATCTAGAGACGTGAGCGCGCCACCCGTGCTTCCGGGACCAGTGGACAGCACCGCAAAGTACGTGCCCTCGTAGGGCGCGATGTTGGGAGTAACGCCGGTGGCGGCAATGACACCCACCCGGTTGGTGCCTCCGGTGGCCCAGCCGGTAAGGTTGCCGGCTTCAAAACCGCCGTTGGTGATAAGCTGGGCCCAGCTGGAAGCCGAACAAGCCAAAGTGAGGAAGAAAAGCACACGCTTCATGTGCACCCCCAACGCGCAATGTAAAACCCCCAGCAGCGATTTGCAAAAATCACGCCCGCTTGCGCGGGCGTGGCAGTAAAACGTGTGAACAAAACTGTCACTGCTATAAGACGGCCTCCATGGGGCCCATTTCGCCGGCGCGGATCGCCACCGCCCGGGCCGTGACGTTGGGCAGCACCCGGTAGGCAAAGTGAATGGCGGCCTGCACCTTGTTGTGGTAGAAAGCCGCGTCGGCGTTGTCGGCCAAGAACTGCTTGTAGGCCACCTCGTCTTTGGGGTCCACGCCCGCTTCCTTGCACAGGGCCCAGAGCTTTTCCCGGGCAATGCTGGCTTGGTCAAGGAGGAAGTGCCCACCCAGCACGTCGCCGATCATGTCCAAAAATGGCACCGAGTTCAAAAGCACAACCATCACCGCATCGGGGCGCTTGGTAAGGCCCTTGGAGATGTCCTCAATTTGCTTGAGGGCGGCCCCCAGCATCCAGGCCGGCTCCATGAACTGGGGGTCGTTGCGCAGCTTCTTGAAGGTGGCTTCCGCCTGCCCCAAAAGCTCGCGGATGGGCTTGCCGCCCTTGGCCGGCAGCTTGCGGGCCACCAGGTCCAGGGCCTGGATGCCGTTGGTGCCCTCGTAAATTGAAGCAATCTTGGCATCCCGCAGGTACTGCTCCGCGGGGTACTCCTGGGTGTAACCGTAGCCGCCAAACACCTGCAAGCACCATTCGGTAACCCTGAAGCCCCAATCGGAAGCCCAGGCCTTGCAAATGGGGGTGAGCACCTCCACGTAAGACTGGTAGCGCTCCTGCTCTTCCCCTTCGGTGACCCGGGTCATGTCAATGTAGTACGAAGTCTGCATCAGGAGGGCCCGCATGGCCTGCACGTAGGCGTAGGACGTAAACAGCATGCGCCGCACGTCCGGGTGCTCAATGATCGGTACCTGGGGAGCCTCGTGGTCCTTGAGGCGGGTCCAGTGCCGGCCCTGGAGGCGAACCTTGGCGTACTGCCAGGCTTCCTGGAAGGCGGCGGCGGCCAGGGCCTCGCCCTGCAACCCCACCTCGATACGGGCGGGGTTCATCATGTGGAACATGAGCTTCATCCCCTGCAGCTCTTCCCCGAGCAAAAAGCCCTCGCACTGGTTGTTGGGGCCGAAGACCAGCGAGCAGGTGGGGGAGCCATGGAGGCCCAGCTTGTGCTCAATGCCGGCGGTTTGCACGTCGTTGGCTTGGCCCAGGGAGCCGTCGGGGTTGACGCGGATCTTGGGCACCACAAACAACGAAAGCCCTGCAGTGCCGGCGGGAGCGCCGGGGGTACGGGCCAAAACCAAATGGATGATGTTTTCGGTGAGGTCCTGGTCGCCGGAGGTGATAAAGATCTTCTCGCCGGAAATCAGGTAGCGGCCGTTTTCTTGCTTCACCGCCCGGGTTTTGGAAGCGCCCACGTCGGAACCGGCCTGCGGCTCAGTGAGGCACATGGTGCCGCCCCACTGGCCGGTGTACATCTTTTCCACGAAAAGCTTCCGCATCTCGTCGGTACCGAACTTTTCAATGAGGTAACCGGCGCCGCGGGTGAGGAGAGCCGTGAGCGAAAGGGAGATGTTGGCACCAAAGAAGAACTCGTTGATGGCGGTGCCTACCACTTCCGGCAGGCCCATGCCGCCAAACTCGGGGGAGTTGATGCAGGAAATCCACCCACCTTCGCACAGCTTCTGGTAGGCGTCGCGGAAGCTGGGTGGCATCACCACCTTGCCGTCCACGAACCTGGCCCCCACGCGATCGCCTTCCTTGTTGGTGGGTGCCAGCACTTCGGCGGCAAGCTTGTACGCCTCCTCCAGGACCATTTCCAGGTCCCCTTTAGCCCACTGGGAAAAGCGCTCGGTTTGCAAAAGCTTTTCCGTAGGCAGCCACTCGAAGAGCTGGAACTTCACGTCCCTCATGTCCACTTGGTACGCCACGGCCGACCTCCCTTCCGGTTCTCCCGCCTTGGCGGGCGAATGAACCGTCATTCAGTTTGCACCCATGGCGGGCGAAAGGCAAGGGGTTACCCGAAGCCGGCGCCTGGCCTGCAGGTGCTCGGAAAAAAGCACCGACAGCTGCCCATCCTTGGGTGGGCCCAAGGTTGAGGCATAATCCTAGCCCGGAGGCGTAGCATGCGGAAAGCGCGGGCGGTGGTTACCGGCGGGGCGGGCTTTTTGGGCTCGCACCTTTGTGAGCGGCTGCTTTCGGAAGGCATGGAGGTGGTTTGCATTGACAACCTCCTCACCGGCTCCTTGAGCAACGTGGAGCACCTCTTTGGCGTGGACGGCTTCACCTTCATCAAGTACGACGTGACCAACTACATTCACGTGCCGGGGCCAGTGGACTTTGTGCTGCACTTTGCCTCGCCGGCGTCCCCCATTGACTACCTGGAGCTGCCCATTCAAACGCTGAAGGTGGGCTCGCTGGGTACCCACAAGGCTCTTGGTCTGGCCAAGGCCAAAGGTGCTCGATTCCTGTTGGCCTCCACTTCCGAGGTTTACGGCGACCCGTTGGTGCACCCCCAACCCGAGAGCTACTGGGGGAACGTCAACCCGGTGGGCCCCCGGGGGGTTTACGACGAGGCCAAGCGCTTCGCCGAAGCCATGACCATGGCCTACCACCGTTACCACCGCCTGGAGACCCGCATCGTGCGTATCTTCAACACCTACGGGCCGCGCATGCGCCGCAACGACGGGCGGGTGGTGCCGGCGTTTATTTGCCAGGCGCTGGCCGGTGAACCGTTGACGGTGTTTGGGGATGGCAGCCAAACCCGTTCCTTTTGCTACGTGGACGACCTCATCGAGGGCGTGGTGCGGGTGCTTTTTTCGGAAATCACCGAGCCCATCAATTTGGGCAACCCGCAGGAGATGACCGTGCTGGAGTTTGCACAGGTCATTAAGGAGCTCACCGGCTCCTCCTCGCCCATCGAGTTTCGCCCGCTGCCGGTGGACGACCCCAAGGTGCGGCAGCCCGACATCACCAAAGCTCGCGTTTTCCTGGGCTGGGAGCCGCGGGTACCGCTGCGGACGGGGCTTTCCCGCACCATCGAGTACTTCCGGAAAACCCGGGAAGCGCTTTAGTGGGTTTGTGCCGCAATCACAAGCAAAAACTGGGCACCTTGGCTTTCTAAAAAGCTACGGCTCGGCGGGGGAGGCAGCTGGCGGTAGTGCTCTCCTCCGGCGGGCGGCGAGAAAACGCACGGCCAGGTAAACGGCGGTCCCGCCCACCAGCGAGCAGAGGGAAGCCCCCACCGTCCAGTTAAGGAGCAGGGGTGCCACCGCCGCCTCCTGCGCCCGCCAGAAGGACCCGTCCAGGAGGTCCGCGGGGTGGGGAAGGTGGGTGGTGAAGGGCATGGCTTTTCCGGTGATGAGCTTGCCCAAGGAAACCGCCACCAGCGAGTAGGGCGCCAGCGTCCAGGGGTTGATGAGCAGTGTGCCGAGCAGAACATCCACCTTGTTGAGACGAAAGGCAAAGGCCAAAGCCAAAGCCAGCACGGTGTGCAAACCCAAAAACGGCGAAAGGCTAATGGCCACCCCGCAAGCCCAGGAGGCCGCCAGAATGTGCGGGGATTGGTGGTGACCCAGAGCGTTGGCAAGTCTTTCTTTGATTGCTTGCCAGCTCATGGGGTGCTTTCGGCTCCCGGCTGGGAAGCCTCAGATGCCGGGGCAGCCACCGGGACCTGGGAAGCCTCCGGGCGGGGGAGCAGGGCCAGCTTGAGCACCTCCCCGGCTTCCTCCACCAGGTGAACGGTGAGCTTGCGGCGCAAGGGCGGGGGAAGCTCGGTGAGGTCCCGCTGGTTCTCCTTGGGGATGCAGACCTCGAAAATACCGGCCCGAAGGGCGGCCAGGAGCTTTTCCTTAATGCCTCCCACCGGCAGAATTTGGCCACGGAGCGTGATCTCCCCGGTCATGGCTAAATCCCGGCGCACCGGTCTTCCCGAAGCCACGGAAGCCAGGGCCGCCAGCACGGTGATGCCGGCGGAAGGCCCATCCTTGGGGATGGCTCCAGCGGGCACGTGTACGTGGAAGGAGTGGTTTTCGAAAAACTCAGGGGGAATGCCAAAGGTAGCGGCGTGGGCACGGAGGTAGGAAGCGGCCGCTTGCGCTGATTCCTTCATCACTTCACCCAAATGGCCGGTAAGCCGTAGCTCCCCTTTGCCGGGGAGGGCCAGGGCTTCCACGTGGAGGATGTCCCCGCCCACCGGTGTCCAGGCAAGGCCGGTGGCCACCCCCACCTGATGGTCCCGAAGCTGGGTTTCGGGGAGGAACTTCACCGGCCCCAGAAACTTTTCCACCTGCTTGGGGGTCACACGCACCCGCACGGGCTTTCCCTGCGCCAGCTTGGTGGCCACCTTCCGGCAAATGGCGCCGATTTCCCGCTCCAGGTTGCGCAACCCGGCTTCCCGGGTGTAGCGGCTAATGAGGAACTGCACGCCCTTTTTCGTGAAAACCACGGCTTCGGGGGGGAGCCCGTTTTCCTCCAGCTGTTTGGGGATGAGGTGGCGGAAGGCAATGTGTAGCTTTTCTTCCTCGGTGTAACCGGAAAGCCGCAGCACCTCCATGCGGTCCAAGAAGGCCGGGTGGATGGTTACGGTGACGTTGGCGGTGGCCAGGAAAAGGACCCGGAAAGGTCGAAGGCCACGTCCAGGTAGTGATCGCGGAAGGAGGAGTTTTGTTCGGGGTCCAGCACCTCCAAGAGGGCAGCGGAAGGATCACCCCGAAAGTCGGCGCCGATCTTGTCAATTTCATCCAGCATGAACACCGGGTTGGCGGTGCCGGCCTGGTTGATGCCTTGAATGATACGGCCGGGCAGCGCCCCAACGTAGGTCCTGCGGTGGCCGCGGATTTCCGCCTCGTCGTGCACGCCGCCCAGGGAAATGCGCACGAACTTGCGCCCCAAAGCCCGGGCGATGGAGCGGCCCAGGGAGGTTTTCCCCACCCCCGGTGGACCCACAAAGCAAAGGATCGGGCCTTTCCCTTCCGGCTTGAGCTTGCGCACCGCTAAAAACTCAATGATCCGCTGCTTGATCTTTTCCAGGTCGTAGTGGTCCTGGTCCAGCACCTCCTGGGCGTTTTCCAAATCCAGGTTGTCTTCCGAGTAAATCCCCCAGGGCAGGCCCAAAAGCCAGTCCAGGTAGGTGCGAATAACCGAAGCCTCCGCCGACTCCGGGGAGGTAATGCGCAGGCGCCGCAGCTGCTTTTCCGCCTCCTGCCGGGCCTCGTCGGAGAGCTTCTTTTGCGACATCATTTCCTGGTAGCGGGCAATTTCCGCTTCCACATCGTCGGTTTCGCCCAGCTGCTTCTGGATTTGCTTGAGCTGCTGGCGGAGCATGTACTCCCGCTGGGTTTTGTCCATTTCCCCCTGCACTTGCGAGGCGATCTGCCGTTGCACTTCCAAAAGCGCAATCTCGTGCTCCAAAAACTCGTTGACGATGCGCAGGCGGGCCTTCAGGTCCATGGCTTCCAGGACCTTTTGCGCATCGGCGGGCTTTAAGTTGAGGTTGGAGGCCACCAAGTCCGCCAGGCGAGCGCCATCCTCCAGCTGCGCGGCAATGAGCATGACCTCCGGGGAAATTTGCTTGCCCAGCTCCGCCACCTTTTCCAGATTGGCGCGAATGGTGCGGATGAAGGCTTCCACCTCCAGGTCGTTGTGATCGGTGGGTGGCTCGTCCAGCCTGGTGATGCGCACCCGGAAGAAGGGGTCTTCCTCCACGAAGTACTCCACCTGGGCCCGGGTGACCCCCTGCACCAGGATGCGCATGGAGCCGTCGGGGAGCTTCACCATGCGGGTAATGGCCACCACCGTCCCCACCCGGTAGAGGTCGTCGGGAGAGGGGTTTTCCTGGGTGGGGTCCTTTTGGGTGAGCACCACGAAGAGCCGGTCGGAAGCGGCGGCCACGTCCACCGCCGCCACCGAACGGGGGCGGCCGATGGAAAGCTGAATCATGACGTAGGGGAAAAGCACCACGTCCTTCAGCGCCACCGCGGGTAGCACATCAGGAATGGGGATGGTCTCTTCGGGTTTAGGGTTTTTCTCGCTCATGGCTCTCCTGTTTGTACCGGAATGGGGATGGGTTGGGGCGGGAGCTCCTGCTCCTTGGGCAGCCGCACCTCCAACACCCCACTTTTGAAGCTCGCTCGCCCTTTTTGGCCCTGCACCTTCTCGGGAAGCGCCACCTCCAGCAAAAACGGCCCGTAGGAGCGCTCCACCTGAAAGTAACGGCGACCGGGTGCCGGTGCCGGTTTTTCCCCGGAAATCTTCAGCTCTTTGCCGGCCACTTCAACCTTCAGCGAGCTGGGTTCTGCGCCGGGGAGGTCTACCCGCACCACGATTTCGTGATCGGTGGCAGCCACGTCCACTAGCGGGTAAAAACCCCCCGTGGGGACGGCAGCCACCTGCTCCAGAACCTCCCGCAGCTGCCGGCGGAAGTGAACCAGCTCCACGCCAAAGGAAACCCTTCGCTTCATACCTCTTCAAGCTTCCGCAGGCGCTCCAGCTCCTGATGGAACTCCTCCAAGTCTTGAAAGCGGCGGTACACCGAAGCAAAGCGCACGTACGCCACCTGGTCCCGCTGGCGCAGCTCTTCCATCAGCACCTCGCCGATTTCCCGCGAGGAGATCTCCCGGTTGTTCTTGCGGTTGATGAGCGCTTCCACCTTGTCGGCCATGGCTTCCATATCGGCCATGCTCACCGGTCTCTTTTCGCAAGCTCGAATCAAGCCAGCAATGACCTTGGCACGGTTGTAAGGCTCCCGGCGGCCGTCGCGCTTGACCACCAGGGCCGGGGACTCCTCGATGCGCTCATAGGTGGTGTAGCGCTGGCCGCAGGCCAGGCATTCCCGCCGGCGGCGCACCTGGGTGCCGTCCGCCAGCTCCCGGGAGTCTACCACCCGATCCTCGCCATGGCCGCAGTAAGGACAACGCACGCTCCACCTCAGGGCTTGTCCCGGCGCAGCTCTCGCCAGGAAAAGCCCACCACCAGCATATACCCGAAACCCACTAAGGTCACGGGAACAAAGCAAATAGCGTGATGCAGGAGGGCAAAGGCCGTGGCTTGCGGCAACGGCCAAACGGCAATGGTCACCAGGGCAAACTGGGTGGCGGCGTGAAAGCCGCCCACCCCTCCGGGGGTGGGCACCGCCAAACCCACCACGCTAACCGCCAAGACCAGCGTGGCTTCCCGCAAACTCAAGGTGTTACCAAAGGCCTGGGCGGTCACCGCCACTTGCGAAATGGCCAAACCCCAGGTCAAAAGGCTCGCAAAAACCAGGCTCAGAGCGTGCCGCCAATCGCCCCAGAAGGAAAGGCCCACCAGGACCTCCCGGGCAAAGCTCACCAAACGCTCGCTCCAGCGCCCTTTTGCCCGGGCTGAAAGCCATGCAACGATGGTTTCTCGGGCCTTAACGAGGATCACTAAAGCTGTTCCCAACGCTGCCACGGTGGCCAAGGTCCACAAAAGTGAGGGAAGCAGGGCCTGTTGCCCCTGCCTTCCTGTTAAAAGCGCTAAGGCAAAAAGAAAAACCACCGTGAGGAGATCCAAAAGCCTTTCCGCAACGATGGAAGCTAAGGTGGCTGCGGGAGGCAAGCCTGCCCGGGCGGAAAGCAGCAGCGGGCGCACCAGCTCGCCCAAGCGGGCGGGCAGCACCGTGGACGTGGCAAAGCCGGCGGCAGTGCAACCGGCCAGCGTGGTGTAGCGAGGCTTGCCCACGCCCCGCAGAAGCAAACCCCAACGCCAGGCCCGGGCCCCGTAGGAGATCAAGGCCAGGCTCACCGCTGCCCAAAGGGGCCCGAGTCGCACCGCCGCCAAAACCTCGCCAACGTCCCGCAGCGAAACCTTGCGGAAGAAAAACCACAGGAGAAGCACGGCCACCAGCAGGCTGGCAGCAACGCGAACGGCGTTTTGGGACTTGGTCCCCGTCATGGGGCCTTAGGGTAGCCGATGGTGGCGACTATCGGAAGGGAGGCGCCTTCAGCTTGCGGCGCCGGCGTGCTAGCTTAAAGGCCGTGAGCGGATTCGGGCTTTGTTTGACCCATCCTGACTGTCGAGGCCACGTGCCCACCTTTGGCCATCCGGAAAGGGTGGCGCGTTTGGATGCGGCCCTGGCCGGCGCCCGCCGGGCTGGGTTCCGGGAGGAAACTCCGGAAGTCAACGAAGCGGCGGTTTTGCAAGCGGTCACGCGCATTCATGATCCCAACCTGCCGGAACGGTTGCGAAAGGCTTGCGAACGCGCCCCGGCCCTCTTTGACTCTGCCGACAACCCCATTTCCCAGGGCAGCTACCGTGCGGCGGTGGCAGCGGTAGCTTGCGCCCTGGAAGGCCTGGAGCGCCTGCGGATGGGAGAAACCTCCCGCGTTTTTGCAGCCATACGCCCACCGGGGCACCACGCCACCCGTTCCCAGGCCATGGGGTTTTGCTTTTTCAACAACGTGGCGGTGGTGGCCGAGGCCGCCTGTGCTGAGAATCTAGGGCCGGTGGCCATTGTGGACTTTGACGTCCACCACGGGAACGGGACCCAGGAGCTTTTTTACCACCGCGACGATGTGTTTTACCTCTCGGTGCACCGCTACCCCTTTTACCCGGGAACCGGCGGAGCTGACGAGGTTGGCGTGGGCCAAGGGCGCGGCTTTACCCGTAACTTTCCGCTTGCCGCGGGAGCCGATGACGACACCTACGTGGGGGCGCTCAGCTTCGGCTTGGAAGAGCTCACGAAAACCATGACCCCTGAGCTCTGGCTGGTTTCCGCGGGCTTCGATGCCCACCAACTCGATCCCTTGGGGGGAATGGCGGTGACCACCGATGGTTTTGCGCGCATCGGCAAGCTTTTGGCGGAGGCAGCTGCCGGGAAGCCTCTCCTGGCCGTGCTGGAAGGGGGATACCACCTCAAAGCGCTGGAGGACAGCGTGGCGGCGTTTTTGTCCGCGCTGGTGGGTGGCGAAGCGCCAAAGGCGTGATGTGGATCACGGAACAAGCAAGCCCAGTAAAGGGCTGGCGGGGCTTGCAAGCTATACTGGCAGCGTTGCAAGTGGGCGGAACCCGAATGGGAGGGCAGCAAACCTTGCTTGGCTTGACTTTCCGGGGAACGGCCCCTAATGTAGAAGCAAGATGCAGAGGGAAGCGGGACCGCAAGGAGGAGCAGCCATGAAAGCATGGGGTAAGTATGCGGCATTAGCTGTGTTCCTGCTGGGCTTTTCGGTGGTGGAAGCCTCGACGGTGCGCCGTAAGGCCGCCCCTGCCGGTCCACCAACGGAAACCATCTTTGCCATTGAAACCCCGGCCCCTGGCGCCACGGTTTTTGGCATCGTGGAGGTGAAGGGCTTTGTGTTGGACCCCCGAGGGGTCTCCAACATTCGGCTGGTCATTGATGGGGTGGTGGGGAACGCGGTGGACATGAACCAGCCCCGGGAGGATTTGCGGCGCAAGTACCCCGGGTTTTTTGGCGATGGCGGGCCGGCGGAACCTGGTTTTCGCGGGTCCTTTTTGGCATCCGCGTTGAGTAACGGTGAGCACACCTTGGCCATCGAGGTGACTTTTGCCGGCACCACCGCCCCCGGCGGGGAGCCGGCCAAGGCGATCTTGGGGGCGCGCACCATCGTGGTGGACAACACCCGCAACCAACCGCCTTTGGGCGGACTCGACAACCCCGGCGATCCTTTCACCGGTGGCACGCAGGACTACCTTTCCGGCATTTACCCCATCACCGGTTGGGCTCTGGACGATCGGGGTATCCGCCAGACCACAGGTGCCGATGGGAAGGTGCGGGCGGACATCGAGGTGCTGGTGGATGGCCGGGTGGTGGGGCAAGCCATGTACCCGCTGCCGCGGCCGGATATTGCCAACGCCTACCCCGATGTGCCGGGCTCCGGTAGCTCTGGCTTCCAGCTGAACCTGGATACCACCCGCTTTGCCAACGGCATGCACCGGGTAGCGGTGCGGGCCTGGGATACCTCAGGCGAGTCGCGGGTATTGGCCGAGCGGGAGGTTTACTTCCAAAACCACGAAGGCACCAGCCGGGCTTTTGGAGCGGTGGATTGGCCTCCGGCGGGTGGCCTGTTTTATGCAAAGTTGTGTTCCGCTCCGCCTTACAGTAACGAGGAGTACAACTACGTTTACCACCACTTGGACTGGATTTCCGGCTGGGTTTTTGGCGTCAACGAAAACGAAGAAGTTGTCTCGGTGGAGCTGCTGCTCAACGGGGTTTCGGTGAAGAAAACGGATGCTTGGATCGATAGCAGCCGGGGGCCCCGTTACCAGCTCCCCATGCTTACGGCTTTGGGAGCAACAGTAAACGCTAACTATTACGGCATTGAGCGGCCGGACTTGCTGTACCAGTTCCCCACTTTGCCGCAAGCCCAACGGGCCGGCTTCCTCTTCGTAATTGACACAAACTACGAGCTCTTTTACACCAACCGCTTGCACCCGGGTTTGAACTACATCAGCGTCATTGCCCACCGCAAGAACTCCACCACGCCGTTCACGCTTTTGGCTAACCGGCCGGTGTTCGTGGGCTGCGACCACAACGCCAACATCCCCACCATCGGCAACCTGGACAAGCCCGGATGGCTTGAGCCGGTGAAGGGGCTTTACACGGTGAAGGGTTGGGCGGTGGACACCAACGCCTCCACCGGCAACTACGGCATTACCAGGTTGAACTTCTACGTGGATGGCATTCTGGACGGCTCCCTGGTCATCGGCGATCCAACGTTGGCCATGGATAGCCCGGACGTGAAGGCGCTGTACCCCTGGTTGCCCGCTCCTTACGTGGAGCACGCCCGCTTTGAGTACGTGTTGGACACCAGCAAGTACACCGACGGGATCCATACCCTAGTGGTGGAAGCGGTGGATGGGCAGTCGTTTAAGAACCAGTTCATCCAGCGGCAGGTGGTTTTTGACAACCTGAACTGACCTTTGCTTTGGGCTTTAACACGAGCGCCCCTTCGGGGGCGCTTTTTTGTGCCAAAATGGCGCTACAATGCACGGCGGAGGGAAAGGATGCGCGCCCTGTACTTTGAGGAGCACGGCAGCTTCGAAAACCTGAAGGTGGGGGAAAGGCCCAACCCCCAGGCCGGTCCCGGCGAGGTGGTGATTGCTTTGCGGGCTGCTGCCTTTAACCACCTGGACCTTTTTGTGCTGCACGGCTTGCCGGGGATTCCCGTTCCGCTGCCCCACATTGGTGGTGCCGATGGGGCCGGGGTGGTGGTGGAGGTGGGTCCCGGGGTGGCCAACGTCAGGGAAGGGGACGAGGTGGTCTTTAACCCCGGGATCTGGTGCGGCCAGTGCGAGTTTTGCCGCAAAGGGGAGCATTCCCTGTGCGTTTCCTACGGCATTGTGGGTGAGCACACCGACGGCACGTTTGCCGAGTACGTGAAGGTCAAAGCCGAGGCCTGCTTTCCCAAGCCGGCGCACATGAGCTGGGAGGAAGCCGCGGCTTTTCCGCTTACGTTTCTCACCGCCTGGCGCATGCTCTTCACCCGCGCTCGCCTGCAGGCGGGGGAAACGGTGCTCATCCACGGCATTGGCGGGGGCGTAGCGCAAGCCGCCACGATTTTGGCCCGCCAGGCCCAGGCGGCGGTAATCGTCACCTCCTCGGACGACGCCAAGCTGGAAAAGGCCAAAGGTTTGGGCGCGGAAATCACCATCAACTACACCCGGGAGGACGTGGCGCGTAAGGTTCGGGAGCTCACGGGAAAGCGGGGGGTGGATGTGGTGGTGGAAACCACCGGCAAGGCCACCTGGATGACCAGCTTGCGCTGTGCGGCCAAAGGTGGCCGCATCGTCACCTGCGGGGCCACCACCGGGCCGGATCCAGCCGAGGAGATCCGGTTGATTTTCTGGAACCAGCTTTCCATCTTGGGCTCCACCATGGGCAACCAAAAGGAGTTTGCCGACATGCTTTCGATGGTGTGCGAGAAAAAGCTGCGGCCCCTGGTGGACAAGGTTTTCCCCTTGGCGGAAGGGATCGCGGCGTACCGTTACTTGGCCGAAGGGCGGCAGTTTGGCAAGGTCGTCCTGGGCGTTAGGGACGGAGCGTGAGCGAACTGGCAGCGCAGCAAACCCTCAAACCCACTGTGCTTTCCCGGGCGGAGCACCCCATTTCCCGCCGCTTGCTTTCGCCCAACACCCTCAAGGTGCTCTACCGCCTGCACCGCGCGGGTTTCCTGGCGTACCTGGTGGGGGGTGCGGTGCGCGACTTGCTGTTGGGTCGCACGCCCAAGGACTTTGACGTGGGTACCAACGCACGCCCCCAGCAGGTGCGCCAGCTCTTCCGCAACGCCCGCATCATTGGCCGGCGCTTCCGCATTGCCCGGGTGCAGTTTGGGGAGGAGGTCATCGAGGTATCCACCTTTCGCCGCAGCCCGGTGGTGGAGGAGCCCAACGGCGAAGAGTCCACCGATGCGTTAGCCCCGGAAGCGGCCGGCGACGACGAGTACGGCACCCCCGAAGAAGACGATTTCACGGTTAACGGGCTTTTCTACAACATTGCCGACTTTACGGTCATTGACTACGTGGGAGGCCTTGCCGATCTGGAGCGGCGGGTGATCCGCTCCATTGGGCCAGCCGGTGAGCGCTTCCTGGAAGACCCCGTGCGCATGATGCGGGCGGTGGAGTACGCGGTGCGCCTGGGTTTTTCCCTGGAGCCCGAGACCGCTTCGGCCATCCGCGAGCACTTCCGGGAAATTCGGCGGGCCTCGGCAGCGCGGCTTGCTTATGAGCTTACCGAGAGCTTGAAGAGCGGGCATGCGGCCGGCATTTTCCGGGGCCTGTGGGAGTTTGGCCTGCTTCTGGAAGTTCTGCCGTTTTTAGCGGGCTACGACGCTAAGCAGCAGGAGCTCTTGTTCCGCTTTTTGGCCTTGGCCGACCGGGTGCAAGCTGAAAAAAGCCTGGGCGAGGAAGCTTTGCTGGCGCTTTTGGTTTGGCCCTGGCTTTACAGACCCCTTTCCGAAGCGGCGGAGGGGAGCTTGCCGTGGGGGCAGCTGGAGGCCGAAATCAAAAGCCGCGTGGGGGAAATGGCGCAGCTTCTTTCCTTTTCCCACTACCGCGGGCACCTCCTGCGTTACGGGCTTTTGTACTTCGCCCGCCTGCACCACGAACCCCGTTCCCCCCGCAAAGCCGCGCGCATGGTGCGCCACGAGGCCTTTCCGGTGGCCATGGACCTGCTCACCGTGCAGGCGGCTGCCGATCGTCAAGCAGCCCGGCTTTTGGCCCGGTGGCGGGACATTCGCGCGCGGGTGGAAGCCGGGCAGCCGCCCTTGGCCCGGCAGGCGCCCAGTGGACGCTTCCCACGACGGAGGAGGGCACGGCCATGAGCGATGTACGGGAGCGGATCGAGTGGTTGCGGAAGGAGATCCGCCGGCACGAGTACCTCTACTACGTGCTGGCGCAACCCGAGATTTCCGACTTTGCCTTCGATCAGCTGATGGCCGAGCTGAAAGCCCTGGAGGCGGCTCACCCCGAGCTGGTCACCCCCGATTCCCCCACCCAGCGGGTGGGTGGCGCGGTTTTGGATGAGCTGCCGCAGGTGCGCCACGAAATCCCCATGCTTTCCCTGGACAACTCCTACAACGAGGGGGAGCTTGCGGAGTGGTACGGGAGGGTGGTGCGGGCTTTGGGGAGAAAGCCCGACCACCTGGTGGCGGAGCTGAAGATTGACGGGGTTTCCCTGAGCTTGATTTACGAAAACGGCGTGCTGGTGCGGGCGGTCACCCGGGGGAACGGCGAGGTGGGGGAGGAGGTCACCACCAACGCCAAGACCATCCCCACCATCCCCCTGCGTTTGCCCGAAGAGCTGCCGCTTTTAGAGGTGCGGGGGGAGGTGTACATGCCGCGGCCAGTGTTTTTGGAGCTCAACCGCAGGCGGCGGGAGGAAGGGGAGGAACCCTTTGCCAACCCCAGAAACGCCACCGCCGGCTCCATAAGGCTTTTGGACTCCCGGGAATGCGCCCGGCGCGGTTTGCGGTTTTTTGCCTACCAGATCCCCCGCATTCAGGGCAAGGAGCTGCATTACCACAGCGAGGCCCTGGAGCTTTTGGCCCAGTGGGGCTTTGCCACCAACCCCGGTTGGCGGCGCTGCCCCGATTTGCCGTGCGTGCACGCCTTCGTGGAGGAGTGGGGGCAAAAGCGCAAGAGCTTAGCCTTCGACATTGACGGGGTTGTGGTGAAGGTGGACAACCTGGCGGAGCAACAGGCGCTGGGGGCTACCTCCAAGTTTCCCCGCTGGGCGGTGGCCTACAAGTACCCGCCAAAAGGGGAGCGCACCCGGGTTAAAAACATCGTGGTGCAGGTGGGGCGCACGGGCACCTTAACGCCGGTGGCGGAGCTGGAGCCGGTGCGTTTGGCGGGCACCACCGTGACCCGGGCCACCCTCCACAACGCCGACGAGGTGGCGCGTTTGGATGTGCGGGTGGGGGACACCGTCTGGGTGGAAAAGGGCGGGGACGTGATCCCCAAGGTGGTGGCGGTGGACATCTCCGCCCGTCCGGAGGGAGCCGAGCGCTTTGCTATGCCGGAGCGCTGTCCGGTGTGCGGCACGCCGGTGGTGCGGGAAGCCGGAGAGGTGGCTATCCGCTGCCCCAACACCTCCTGTCCGGCGGTGCAAAAGGACAGGCTCCTGCACTTTTGCTCCCGGGCAGGGATGGACATCCAGGGCCTGGGGGAGCAGAGGGTGGTGCAGCTGCTGCAGGCGGGCATGCTTTCGGATCCCGCCTCCCTTTGGGATTTGGATTGGGAAAGGCTTGCGGCTCTTCCGGGCTGGGGCGAAAAGTCCGCAGAAAACCTCAAAAAGCAGCTGGAGGACGCAAGAACAAGGCCGCTTTGGCGGCTCCTGGTAGCCTTGGGCATCCGCCATGTGGGGGAGCGGGCGGCCAAGCTTTTGGCTTCCCGCTTTGGCTCGCTTTCGGCTTTAGCACAGGCGAGGCAGGAGGAGCTGGAAGCCATTGAGGGAATTGGCCCCACCATTGCCGAATCGGTAGTGCGGTTTTTTGCCTCCGAGGAGGGAAAGGAGTTAGTGCGCCGGCTTCAAGAGCGGGGCATAGATCCGCGGGAAACCCCCGAAAAACCCGCAGGGCCGGCCCCCCTTTCCGGGCTTTCCTTCGTGATTACCGGCACCCTCTCCCGGCCCCGGGAGCAGGTGGCGGCGCTG
>FWPV01006081.1_pt1 | contig 23459 bp, 21 predicted proteins | sample 2228371 | NCBI WGS metagenome assembly FWPV01 (sample SAMEA103939776, study PRJEB20133) | metagenome | reverse complement strand
AGATCCTTACGGGGAAGGGTGGATATGCAAGATAAGGCCATCCAATCTTGACCGCGAATTAGCCAACCTCATGTCGGCTGACGAAAATTTCCAAATGTTCATCGCTGAAGAAATAAAGAAGATTGCTGCTCAAACCAAGTAGCATAACAACTGTCTAGTATCTTGCTATAAATCCTTGAACAAAGGTTAACTTAGGCCGTGAAAATCAGACCCGGAAGTTCCATTTCGTTGATGAGTGGTATACGTTGCTATAATAGATTTCGGTTGCGGATCGAGTGGGATCTCATGGCATCTAGAGTAAGTCGAGCTTTGGTGCGGCATCTGAACCACCGCTAAGGTGTCACAGTGAGTTAGTTGCGCTCTCGAAAGGGGCTGAGCATGGAGGGAATGAACCTGTTGGATCTCACTATAAAATACTTCAACGTAATAATATTTGTCCTTTGCGTACTTTTCGCCATGACTTCTTTTTTGGCTTCATGGGTTGCCTGGCGTGAGATCAAAAAGAAGAACAACATTGTCAGAAGCGTCTTAGCTGCATACAATGTCATAGAGGAAACGATGGAAAGAGGCCGCGCTACTGACGGTGATGTGGTGCTGGAGCCCGCAATTGTCGAGACAGTTTTTAGCAGCGTGCAAGAAATCCTAAACGTCATTTACGGTGAGATGACTGGTAAACCGATACCTCCTCTTGAGGAGCGGGTTCACGGTCATCGTAACAAAGCTCGAATTAGAAAGAAATTTGCTACCTCCAGGACTCAAGAACAGGCACCATTGGAAATAGACGCTCAACCAGTTGAATACATTGAAGAAGAAGACCAATCAAGACGACATGCTTATCACCCATAAATATGCCATTTGTGGATATTCCACTGTCGCAGAATATGTTCCTAAATCCGCATGGCGAGGTTGCACAGCGTATGTCATAAGAGTAAACTAATTAAGTAAGTGCGGGAATAGGGATTGAGTGGGTAGGCATTCAAGCGATTCATATTGAGGAGATTGTAGATGGAGACTGGGACAGAAACAGTAAAACGTGGACATGCCCAGATGCTCAAAGGCGGCGTGATCATGGATGTGGTGACGCCGGAGCATGCTAAAATAGCAGAGGACGCAGGGGCATGTGCGGTCATGGCGCTGGAGAGGGTACCGGCCGATATTCGCGCGCACGGCGGTGTTGCCCGGATGAGCGATCCAGCTCTGATTCTCGAAATAATGGACGCGGTCACCATACCCGTAATGGCAAAATGCCGAATAGGTCACTTTGTTGAAGCCCAGATCCTTGAAGCCATTGGAGTCGATTATATAGATGAGAGTGAGGTGCTAACACCGGCGGACGAGCAGCATCACATAGACAAAAGACGCTTCAAAGTGCCTTTTGTCTGCGGATGCAGAAATCTTGGAGAGGCTCTCAGACGAATAGCTGAGGGGGCTTCAATGATAAGAACTAAAGGCGAAGCCGGTACTGGTGACGTAGTAGAAGCCGTTAGACATGCCAGGGAGGTCCTTGGGGCCATAAGACGTTTGCAAACAATGAGTCCTGAAGAGCATGTTTCATACGCAAAAGAGATTGGAGCTCCTGTGGAGCTTGTTCGCGAAACAGCAGAGAAAGGGAGATTACCAGTAGTCAATTTCGCGGCAGGAGGTATAGCCACGCCCGCTGATGCGGCGCTTATGATGCAGTTGGGAGTAGATGGGGTTTTTGTTGGGTCTGGGATTTTCAAAAGCAGCAATCCTGCTGCGCGGGCACAAGCAATTGTAAAGGCTGTAACACATTTTAGAGACCCGATGATTTTAGCAGAGGTCAGCAAAGGCCTTGGCGAAGCTATGGTAGGAATTGGGGTGACTGAACTCCCAGAAAAGGCTCGATTAGCAGTTCGAGGATGGTAACCCAGGATGATTATAGGCGTTCTTGCACTACAGGGAGATTTCGAAGAGCACTGCACTGTATTGAGACGCTTGGGTGTCGAGCCTCGAGAGGTTCGTCTGCCAGCTGATCTCCAGGGTATAGCAGGTCTCATAATTCCTGGTGGCGAAAGCACGACACTAGGTAAGTTGGCAGTTGCCTACAACCTAGTTCGGCCCTTGCAAGAAATAAGCCGCACCATTCCGATATGGGGTACATGCGCTGGAATGGTATTCATGGCCTCTGATGTGGGAACTGACCAAACTGTGCTTGGCCTTCTCGACATCGTAGTAAAGCGCAACGCTTTTGGCCGGCAAGTTGACAGCTTTGAAGAAGACGTGTCCATTGAAGGAATTGAAGGAGGGGCATTCCGAGGAATTTTCATTCGAGCGCCGATGATTACCTCATTAGGTCCCCAAGCTCAACCAATTTGTAGGCTCAAAGACGGTCAAATTGTTGCCGTCAAACAGGGACACTTATTAGCCACATCTTTTCATCCTGAACTCAGCGGGGATGATAGACTCCATCAATACTTTCTCAAGCATGCGGATAGACCATGACCAAATATAAGGCCGTCGTGGAATACGACGGCTCCATGTATCATGGCTGGCAATGGCAACCGCAACTACCTACTATCCAAGGGAAACTGGAAGAGGCCCTGGCAAAAATACAGAGACAGTCTGTCCGTGTTCATGGAGCAGGCCGGACTGACGCTGGCGTCCACGCATGTGGTCAAGTTGCTCACTTTGAGATCAATTGGGTTCATACTACGCGGGAGCTAGAAAAGGCTTGTAATGCATTGCTTCCACCAGATATCCTGATTCGTCACATCATGCCAGTTAGTCCTGATTTTCATGCACGTCATTCAGCACTTGCCAAGGTTTACGTTTACCGAATACTTAATCAGCCCCTTAGATCATGCTTTTGGCGTAATTATGCTTGGCATGTTAAGCAGCCATTGGACTTGGCGCTCATGAACCAAACTGCTCACTACCTGCAGGGGGTTCACGATTTTGCATCCTTTGGTTGCCCCACGGATGGTACGGAATCTACGATAAGGGAGATACACGAAGCCTTTTGGGAAATGGACTTCAGCTCCGGACTGCTGCAATTTAGAATTAAAGGATCGGGTTTTTTACGATACATGGTGCGCTGCCTTGTGGGGACTATGGTCCTGGTGGGACAAAAGAAAATGTCCGTCAGGGATTTCCAGGTTGTTTTGAACTCTTGTGATGGGTCTAAATCTGGTCCCACAGCGCCCCCACACGGTCTTTATCTTATCAAAGTAGAATATCCAGAATCTTACAATGAAGCGAGGTGAGGAGAGCATATTGGAAGATATTCGTTGACAAGGTAGTCGTTACTATGCTTCATATGACATGAAGAAGGGCACTAAGACGAATCTAGTAGCTCCAGTGGGCTGTCAGGCCAAGGCAGCAATCCATACCACATAACAAGTTTGATCACCAACTCAGCAAGAGAGGCTCTTTACCCTTACCATACGCTCGGAGTGTGTTATGGATATATTTCTACAGATCGTTATCAGCGGTTTGGCCACCGGAGGCGTGTATGGGCTTATTGCGCTTGGATATGTGATCATTTACAAAGCCACAAGCATTCTGAATCTGGCAACAGGACAGTTTATGACATTAGGGGCTTTCGTTTGCTTGACAGTCATGACAAACGTTGCTGCGCCCTTCTATATTGCTTTACCCGTAACCCTTATATTTTCAGCCATTTTAGGAATTGTAATCGAGAGAATTGTTCTGAGACCCCTCATAGGCGAGCCTATCATTGCAGTCATAATGGTTACTATCGGACTTTCTAGTATCCTCAATGGTGTAACCCACCTGATCTGGTCGCCTCAGTATCGGTCATTTCCACCAATCTTTCCACCTCAGCCCCTGGACCTAGGATTTGCAATAGTCCCCTCCGGGTTGCTGTGGGGTTTTATCTTCGCAGTTGCCTGTACCATAATATTCACCTGCATCTTCAGATATACGCGGACAGGGCTAGCCATGAGGGCCACTGCTGCTAATCAACAAGCAGCACTGTCCATGGGCATAAGCGTCAAGAGGATTTTTGCCATATCTTGGAGTCTAGCGGCGATAACTGCGGCCATCGGAGGAATCATCATCGGCAATATAAGCGGCATAAGTATACACCTGGGACACATCGGCCTGAAGGTACTTTCTGTCATCATTTTGGGAGGTTTTGATAGCATAATCGGCGCTATCATAGGTGGCTTAATAGTGGGCGTGCTCGAAAATGTTGCTGGCATTTATCTCGATTCTTTTGTCGGAGGTGGCAGCAAAGAGGTGGTGCCCTTTGTCATTTTGGTGGCAATCCTCATGATAAGGCCGTATGGCATATTCGGGAAAATCCTTATCGAGAGGGTATAGTATTGTGACCATGGCAAAGGGGTGCTCGAATAAAGGCGATATTCTTTTAGCCCACCGGAAAATGTCTTTAGTGCCAATAAATTCATACCTTCGAGCCTTTGGTGCCCCAGGGAATAAGGCCTTAACAATTTGAGTAAAAAAACCAGTGCCTATGCATTCAAACAGTGTTTATTCGAGAGATCAAGCAACACGATTGCCAAGCTCTGTCCTCGATGCACAGGAAGGATGCTGGTTCTTGTGGCTAGGGGCCTGTGAAGTTTCTTAAGTAAATAGTCGAGAATATAAGCTTGGCCTGAAGCTTCCTGTGAAACCGGAACCGGCATACGCAATACGAGTATAAGAGGTCTTCATGCGTTGTGGTGATTTCAAAGAATCGTACTGGGAAGACGAAATCATCTTTCAGTCGTTCTTCGTGCGGTTTTGGCTGGCTGTCCTAATCTTATTTCTTGTCATTTTGCCGTGGATGGCCAGCGCATATGTCATGTACATCGCTAACTTAATAGGCATAGCCATCATAGGTGCGGTAGGCCTCAATCTTTTGACAGGATTTACAGGTCAGATCTCATTGGGGCATGCCGCCTTCATTGGTGTGGGAGGCTATGCTACTGCGATACTTGTAACAAAGCTGAGCGTACCCTTTTGGCTAGCCCTACCTTGCGCAGGGTTGATATCTGCGGCGGTTGGAATGGTTATAGGCATTCCTTCTCTAAGAGTGAAAGGATTGTACTTATGCATTGCTACACTGGCTGCGCAATTCATATTCGAATTCATTTTTCTGCACTGGGAGTCCCTCACCCACGGCATACGAGGCATAAATGTTCCTGCTCCCGCACTTGGGCCTATCATATTGGATAGTGAAAGGAATTTTTACTACGTAATTTTGATATTCATGATAATAGGGATTGGCTTCGCCCGGAACCTTCTGCGCACAAAATGGGGACGTGCATTTGTAGCAATACGCGACAGAGACTTAGCAGCAGAAATCATAGGAATAAATTTGTTTCGCTATAAACTCGCTGCCTTTGCCCTCAGCTCATTCTACGCTGGAATCGCTGGGGGACTATGGGTTGGTTTCATAAAAGTCGTCACTCCGGAACATTTCCCCTTTTCTCTATCCATACAGTATCTGGCTATGGTTATCGTAGGCGGATTAGGGAGTGTGTTAGGGTCTATTTTTGGTGCTATTTTCATGACTCTCGTCCCTGAACTACTGAATGTCTTCACTAGCTTCGCTAAAGAGTTTTTTCCTACTATAGGCCAAAGCTTCATTCCGTTGAAGGAGGTCATCTTCGGATCCCTCATCGTGGGGTTTCTCATTTTTGAGCCGCACGGACTAGCAGAAATATGGCACAGGATCAAGAATTTCTTTTCTCTCTGGCCATTCTCCTATTAAGTGCAAGTTTCATTCAGGGACCCCAGTGAAGGATGTTTGAAAAAAATCAGTGTCGTGTGGATCGGAAGATTCACATTCTGTGGGTATCAAAGGTAAAGACGGGTAATCCGTTTTTATATCATGCGCTAAGAGAGGAGACGAAGTCATGTGCGGCAAGAACCTATGGTTGAGATTGTTGTTTTGTCTTTTAATCTTGATGTGTTCCGGCGTCGTATTTGCTCAAGATGAAATCAAAGTGGGGGCCGTTCAACCTATTACGGGACGTTTCGCCTTCGCAGGTGTCAACATAAACGCTGGTCTAGAAGACGCACTCATGATGGCCAATGCGGAGGGTGGCATTAATGGCAAAAAGATCAAGTACATCATGGAAGACGGACAATATCAGCTAGACGTGGCTATCGCCGCGTTCAAGCGCATTATGTCACGTGACAATCCGCTAATCATGTATGGAGAGAGCACCGGTTTGGGCAAGGCGATGGCACCCGAAATCAAAGACAAATTAAAAATTCTTTACAGCTCTACCTCATTTTCCAGTGAACTCGCAGACGCTGCAAACAATCCGTACATCTTTGTTCCTGGTCCAACCTATTCAGATATGTTCGGCGTGCTGCTGAATTATATTGCAAAAGAAAAGCCTGGGGCAAAAGTTGCGTTTTTTTACAGCGACACTGAATTCGGCAAGGACCCGATACCCTATGGCAGAGAGCTGTGCAAGAAGCTTAAACTAGACCTTGTAGCCGAGGAAGTAGCTGCGGTTGGTGCCGTGGATGTAACATCCCAAGTTCTTGACTTGAAAAGGAAAAATCCCGATTACGTGATCTTTCAGGGCTACGTCATGGCCCCTGTCGCCACTGTCATAAAACAGTGCAGGGACTTCGGAATGAAATGTCAATTCATGGGCACATTTTGGGGTGCTTCCAAAATGCTCATCGATAACCTCGGGCCATTGGCCGAAGGTTATCTCGCAGTGAATCCTTATATGTATTGGTGGAACGAAGAAGTGCCAATGATCAAAAAGATCAGAGAATATTCCCAAAAGGTCCACCCTGACATTAAATATAGAGATAACTCTTACATGCAAGCGTTCATGACTGGATTAATTTTTGTCGAGTGCCTAAAGAGGGCCGACAAAGCAGGACAACTTAATGGGGAAGGCCTGGCCAAAGCGCTTGCGTCCATTAAGGACTTTGATAGCGGTGGGCTTTCAGCCCCGTTTACCATCAAAAACAACAAATTCCCAGTCGCTAGGGTATGGAAAGTAAACGTGGAGAAAAAGATTTTCGAACCAGCTTCAGACTGGATGACGGTTGATTAACTTGCTCAAGAGGGGAGTTTCTGGTGATTAGTCTGGGCACTCCCCTCGGAGGCTTTATGCATAGATTCTTTTCAATTGGACTTACTCATGGTTGGAACTCTACCACATCTGCTCAAAGATAAAGCTGAAAAGTACGGCAGCACAAAGGTGGCTATCAGAGAAAAAGAGTTTGGTATCTGGCAGTCCGTGACCTGGCAGCAATATTTCGAGAATGTACGTTCGCTCGCCCTCGGTCTGGTAACTCTTGGATATAATTCCGGCGACAAAATGGCCATACTGGGGGACAACAGGCCAGAGTGGCTGTATTCGGAGCTTGCGATACAGTCCCTCGGCGGCGCGGCAGTAGGGATCTTCCCTGACAGCCATTTGGATCAGGTGAGATACATTATAGACCATTCGGATGCAGTGTTTTTAATGGTCGAGGATCAAGAGCAGACGGACAAGTTTCTCGAGATCAAGGAACATTGCCCAAAAATACGGCATGTAATCGTGGACGACATGAAGGGGATGAGGCATTACACTGATCCCATACTAATACCAATGGCACGTGTGATGGAAGCTGGCCGGCAATTGCACTCACGCGATCCTCAATTGTTCGAAAAATACCTCAACAATGTGACAGAAAATACCATTGCCCTAATAGCATATACCTCCGGCACAACAGGACTTCCCAAGGGAGCCATGCTCACTCATAGGAATATGGTCAAAATGGCCATGAACTATGACTCCATAGATCCCGCTTTTCCTTCTGACAATCACGTATCTTTTCTGCCTTTACCATGGATTGGTGAGCAAATGACCGCGGTATCTTGGAACTTATACAAGGCTTTTACTGTGAACTTCCCCGAGAAAGTGGAGACTGTTGCCGAAAATTTACGAGAGGTCGGGCCTAACATCCTCTTTGCTCCCCCACGCTTCTGGGAAAAAATATGCTCGGATATCCAGGTAAGGATCCAAGATGCAGTGTGGATCAAACGATTCTTTTATCGCGTCTTCATGCCCATAGGTTACAGGATGGCGCAATTAAGACTTTCAGGAAAACATTCTGGACCTGTAATGTACATGCTCGACAAGTTCGGCTACCTATGTCTATTCCGGTCCTTGAAGAATTATTTTGGACTAAGACGTCTTAGAAATGTTTACACTGGGGGAGCAGCATTAGGCGAAGAGATTTTTCACCTGTTTCTGGCTCTAGGGGTCAACATTAAGCAGCTTTATGGTCAGACCGAGACAGCGGGCATAGCGGTAGCCCACAGAAATGGCGACATCAAACTGAATACTGTGGGGCGCCCCATACCCGAAGTAGAGATCAAAATCTCTGATTCAGGCGAAATACTTACCAGAGGTCCCACAGTATTTTTGGGATATTACAAGAACGAAGAGGCAACCAAAAATACACTCATAGACGGATGGCTTCACTCTGGAGACCAAGGCCTGCTGGACGAAGACAATCATCTGATAATGATCGACAGGATGAAAGACGTCATCCAGCTGTCGGACGGGACAAAGTTTTCACCACAGCTAATCGAGAACAAGCTAAAATTCAGCATGTATATTTCCGAGGCTGTGGTTTTGGGTAAAGGTCGTCCGTTTGTGACAGCCATGATCAACATGGATATGGCGAACGTGGGGAAGTGGGCTGAAAATCGAAAAATAACATACACTACTTACACAGACCTCTCGCAGAAAGATGCAGTGTACGACCTGATAGCCAATGAAATCGCCAAAACAAACAAAGGGTTACCTAAGTCAGCACAGGTTAGAAGATTTGTAATGCTGCACAAAGAACTCGATGCTGACGACGATGAAATGACTCGAACGAGAAAGGTCAGAAGATCAGTGGTCGAAGATCGCTATGCTGCTGTTGTAGAGGCATTGTACGGAGATAAGGAGGTTCTTACAGTATCCTCCACTATAAAATACCGGGATGGGAAAGCCTTCACCATGCAAACAACGGTCAAGATTATGGAAGTTCCAGAAAACCACTCGCCAGGTAAGGGAACTAAGAAATGATGGTCTCCCAGAATATGCACACTAACGACGAAGCCATCCTAGAGGTGAAAAATCTCTTTCTCAGTTTCGGTGGCGTTCAGGTACTCACGGACGTGTCTATCGCGGTTAAGAAGGGCGAAATATTCACTATAATAGGCCCTAATGGCGCTGGCAAGACCTGCCTGCTGAACTGCATTAATCGATTCTATCAGCCATCCTCAGGTCAGATACTTTTCCAAGGCGTTGACATTACACGCATGAAGTCTCACCAAATTGCTGCCTTGGGCATCGCCAGGACGTTCCAGAATGTGGAACTTTTCAAAGGCATGACAGTATTGGACAACATCAAGTTGGGGCGTCACGTTCATCTCAAGACTGGCTTGTTGTCCGCGGGATACTTTTTTGGGAAAGCCCGTGAAACAGAGTTAGCTCTTCGGAAAGACATTGAAGAGAATATTATCGACCTCCTTGAGATTGAACACATCCGTAAGAAGCGGGTTGGAGCCCTCCCTTATGGATTGCAAAAGAGAGTGGAGCTAGCCAGGGCACTTGCCATGCAGCCAAAACTTCTCCTACTGGACGAACCCGTAACAGGAATGAATCTCGAAGAAACTGAAGATATCACAAGATTTATCCTAGACATTCACGAAGAATGGGGAGTGACCATAATCCTTATTGAACATGATATGGGAGTCGTCATGGACATTTCAGATAGAGTCACAGTATTAGACTTCGGAATCAAGATCGCCGAGGGAACGCCAGACGAAATACGGACGGATGAAAGAGTCATTAAGGCATATCTTGGCGAAAAAGATCTCACCTATTCTAGGCTCGGAGCTTGATAAGCTATGTCTGTCATGCTTGAGGTAAACAATCTTGAGGTCATATATAACGAAGTCGTCCTCGTACTCAAGGGTATGTCTCTCAAAGTTAACGAAGGTCAAATAGTTGCAGTACTTGGAAATAACGGTGCAGGTAAAAGCACTACCCTCAAGGCAATCTCAGGACTGCTAAAGTCAGAGGACGGTGAGATAACCGACGGCACGATCTCGTTTATGGGTAAACGTATCGACGCAATGGATCCAGAGGATATTGTGCGTCTCGGAATCTTCCAAGTCATGGAGGGACGAAAGGCGTTTGAAGACCTGACTGTGGAAGAAAATCTTTACGTAGCTGCACACACCATAAAAAGCAGGAAACAGATTAAGCAGGATATGGAAATGGTCTATCACTATTTTCCACGGTTGGTGCAGCGGCGTCACGTGCTGGCGGGTTACATTAGTGGCGGCGAACAGCAGATGCTGGTAATTGGCCGTGGATTGATGGCACACCCAAAACTATTGCTCCTAGACGAACCTAGCATGGGACTAAGCCCTATGCTAGTCGGAGAAATATTCGAGATCGTCAAGCGTATTAACCAGGAGGAAAAAGTCACCATACTTCTAGTAGAGCAAAACGCACGTATGGCTCTGAGTATTGCAGATCATGGTTTCGTGATGGAAAATGGCAAAATAGTTTTAGACGACACCGTAGAAAAATTAAGCGAGAACGAGGATATCAAAGAGTTCTATTTGGGCCTCACCCAAATGGGCGAGAAGAAGAGCTACAGAGACGTTAAGCATTACAAACGTAGAAAGAGATGGCTCACGTAGAGACGAAAGTGTTTTAGTCATTCCATGACAGGTATGTCGTAAGGTATTTTGAATAGAGACGAGACCCGTCGGTTTATATGTTCGCGGGGGACATCATGGTTAAGGAGTCTAGGGGCACGTAGTGTTAAATTGATTCATAGACGTATGCTAGTTTGCATTTTATAAATCTTTAGATGTGGCGAGCTGCCGCTGCTATCCTATTCTTTATTTCGCTAACCCGGTCGGTGTCCCCCAAACCTTCGTAAAACGCCACAAGGTTATTGAGACCATCCACGGTTATTGGATGTGATTCACCGAAATTTATCTCTAAAATCCTCTGAGACCGCAAAAGAAGCGCTTCGGCTTCCTCATACTGCTCCAATCCCGCTAAACAAATTGCAATACTGCTCAGGGAACTTGCAACGTGAGGATGCATGGGGCCGAAATGAGTCTCGGCCACGGCTAAAGCTCTTCTATACAAGGGTAGGGCCTCGGCATAACGCCCTAATCCTTCGAACATTCCGGCAAGGTCGTTCAAAGCCATTCCTACTTCCAAGTGATCTTGGCCAAGGACCCTTTCCCTGATGGCAATAACTTCCTCATACAAAGGCTTCGCTGCTGGATATTTCTCCATTGCACGCAACGCTGCTGCCAAGTTGGCAATTACATTCGCAGTCTGCGCGTCATCGCGGCCACGGGAATTATCTAAGTTCCTTATAGCCTTTCTAAAGAGCCCCTCAGCCGCATCATATCGACCTTGCTCAAAATAGATGCCTCCTAAATTGTTCATACATAAGGCGACGTCAGGATGCGCTAACCCATGATTCTTCTCCAAAATCCACATGGCTTCTCGCAATAACTGCTCTGCTTCTACATATCGTGACTGAATGCGTGAGATCTCCGCCAGGTTTTGAAGGGCCTTCGCCATGGCGACTTCCTCTAAAGCCCCTTGCTCTCTCATGGTAGAGATGGCTTCTCTGGCTGATTTTTCGGCATCCTCTATTTTGCCTGCCCTTAAAAGCTCCATTGTTCGCTTATTCATTTCATCCCACATGATTCACCCCGTTGTATAGAGCAGATTGTGTTAAGAACCATCGTCAAAGCGTGGTCAAGAAAGTACCTTTTTGAGGGAACGGTGTCAACTAGAGCGGGGGCTTCATCGGGTATTGTCGCTTATAATTATAGGGTATATTTATATTAATACACTGATTCAGTAATTAATGTTTTTTATTGAAAAATTAACATACAAGATGTTACTATTAAATAATATGGAGGGACCGCATAAGGAAAATCCAGGCCATTGCGAGCGCAGACACTTATACGCAACCACTTGATGATGCTTACTTCCGTATCATACGGAAAGAGTAATTTGTTTTAGGGGCGTCTCATTTGCCGCTAAATAATGTGCTTCTGCTCCTGGGCCAAGTATTTGCATGGGAGCGCCAGGAGACGCGCTCACTGGCATGGGAATGATTCAATAAGGCGACCAACTATAAAAAATACTCGGAATGCCTTGATGGGCTCATCCTTGGGGCAACGGACTTATTAAGGAGGGAAGAATCGAATGGCTAATCTCTTGGTGGACGAGCGCGATGTTAGATTCGTGCTTTATGAACAATTGAATATTGAGGAACTTTGTCAGTCGGAGCGCTATGCTGAATTTTCACGCGACATGTTCGACATGGTTTTGGATGCGGCGCTAAAGTTGGCAGAGAAGGTACTCGCTCCGACAAATGCCAAAGGCGACGCTGAAGGAGTACGACTGGAAGCAGGGCAGGTCTACGTTCCTGAGTGTTTTCATGACGCTTATAGACAGTACTGTGAGGGTGGTTGGGCTGCCTTGCCTGTTTCCCAGGAAAACGGGGGGCAGGGATTCCCCAACGTGATGTATTGTGCGACGATGGAGCTGTTTGGCTCAGCAAACCAGGCTCTCATGATGTATCCCGGCCTTACCATTGGTGCCGCGCGGCTCATTGAAAAATACGGGACTGAAGAGCAGAAACGGACGTATATGGACAACATGTACACGGGGCTTTGGTGTGGCACAATGTGCCTCACAGAACCGCAGGCTGGTAGCGATGTTGGCGCCCTTCGTACTAAAGCCATACGGAACCCTGACGGAACGTACCGAATATCCGGTAACAAAATATTTATTTCTGCGGGGGATCACGATCTTGCGGAGAACATCGTGCACATGGTTTTAGCCCGCGTGGAGGGTGCGCCGCCCGGAACCAAGGGCATCAGCATTTTTATCGTGCCGAAGAAACGAATCGAGAACGGCGTCCTCGTTGATAACGATGTGGTGCCGACTGCTGTTGAAAAGAAGATGGGAATACATGGGTCTGCCACATGTGCCCTAAACTTTGGAGAGAAAGACAATTGTATAGGTTATCTGTTAGGCAGAGAAAACGAGGGCATGAAAATCATGTTTAACATGATGAATGAGGCTAGGCTTGCGGTAGGGTTCCAGGGGTTAGCCCAGGCTAGCGCTTCGTATATGTATGCCCTTAGATATGCGAAAGACAGATACCAGGGATCAGATATAACCATGATGAAAGATCCCACTGCGCCACGGGTCCCCATAATTCAGCACCCTGATGTGCGACGCATGCTCATGTGGATGAAGAGCGTGACAGAGGGCATCAGGGCCTTGCTATACTACGCCGGCTATTGTGAAGACCGAGTACATATAGCAAAGACAGAGGAGGAAGCGGCCAAGTATCAGGGCTTCCTGGACATTCTCATTCCTGTTTGCAAGGCGTGGAGTTCTGATATGGGGTTCAGGGTAACTGAACTTGGTATCCAAATCCATGGAGGTTATGGCTATTGTCGAGAATATCCCGTGGAACAGTTCATGAGGGACTGTAAAATAGCCTCAATTTATGAGGGAACTAATGGGATACAGGCACTTGATCTAGTTGGACGTAAGCTTGGCTATAAGCAAGGGGCACTGTTCAAGAGCATAGTTGCAGAAACAGGTAATATAGTGAAGCTTGCCAAAAAAAACTATCGACTCAAGGACATTGTTGAACCCTTTGATGATGCAAGACGTCAGCTCATTGAGGTCACCAGATATTTTGGTCTGAAGAGTATCACAGAAGACTTTATGACTCCGATCTTGTACGCAACACCCTATTTGGAGTTGTTTGGCGACGTAGCAGTTGGTTTCATGCTATTGTGGCAGGCCATCATAGCAGATCGTCGCCTAGAAGAATTATACAGCGACGCAAAAGCAAGCACACCTGAACAAAAGGCTGAACTTCTAAAAACAAATAGAAGCGCCGCTTTCTACCGTGGGAAGATGGCATCAGCTCAATTCTTTGCCAACACTATTTTGTCCCTGGCCAAAGGAAAGGCACGCGCCATAATGAGCGGGGAAAGGTCCGCGATCGATTTACCTGAAGAGTCTTTTGCTCTTTTCTAGTCTATGAACGGAGTTCTCATATGAAAACAAGAAAAGTAGTTTTAGTGGATGCGATTCGAACGGCATTCGGAAGAGCGGGCGAAAAGGGCATTTTTTGGTATACCCGCGCCGACGACATGGTTGTGAAAGTTATCCGAGAATTAGTCAGAAGGAACCCCCTGGTTAAGCCTGAAATGATAGAAGAAAATGCCTGGGGAGTGTTTTGTCAAGAGAAGGATCAAGGTCTCACTCTTGGTAGAACATCAGTGATACTTGCAGGACTTCCTGTCACGACAGCGGGATACTCCATAGACCGTATGTGCGCAGGTGGAATGAGCGCGATAACATCGGCCGCAGCCGAGATAGCTGTCGGAGCATGTGATGTGGCCATAGCAGGAGGAGTAGAACATATGGGGCACCATCCAATGGGTGCAACTGCGGACCCCAATCCTAGGTTCCTTACGGACAAACTTGTGGATCCCAGCGCGATGTCCATGGGTGAGACTGCGGAAAACCTCCACGATATGTTTCCCGACATTACCAAAGAGATGGCTGACGAGTACTCGCTTCACTGCCAGAAGAAAGCTGCAAAGGCAATCCAGTCCGGGAAAATCAGTGAAATGATTGTGCCCATGACTGTATACACAAAGAACGGATGGGTGGTGGCTGATAAAGACGAGCAACCGCGACCGGAGACGACTATGGAAGGGCTAGCTAATCTCCGGACTCCTTTCAGGGTTATGGGACGCGTCACTGCTGGCAATTCATCGGGTTTGAACGATGGCGCTGCGGGGGCCCTTCTGATGTCCTTGGATAAGGCTGAGGAATTAGGGATTGAACCGAAGATGGAGTTAAAAGCATTTGCTTATGCTGGCGTTCGGCCTGAAATAATGGGGATCGGGCCGATTCCTGCAACCCATAAGGTGTTGAAGATAGCAGGCATGAGCATTGATGAGATTGGCCTTATTGAACTCAACGAGGCCTTCGCCGTGCAGGCTATTGCATTCATGAAAGAATTTGGTCTCACCTTTCCCGACGACCCCAGGCTGAACATCTATGGAGGTGCAATTGCCTTTGGTCATCCGCTGGCGTCTTCTGGAGTTCGCCTGGCCTGCCATCTAATGCACGCCTTTGCCGAACACCCAGAGGTCAAATATGGACTTACAACAATGTGCGTGGGGTTAGGGCAGGGTGGCTCCATAATCTGGAAAAACCTGCAACGTAATGACAAAAAACAAAAAGCAGAAGAAAAAAAGGAAAAAGACAAGAAGAAAAAAGAAGATTGACTAGGTATTTTGAGACCTCCGCTCGTCAATAGCCATCGCCCCAACAGATTGTAGCTGGCATCATCAGACACACATCAACATGGGGCTGTTTGGAGCGGGAAAAATACTGAGACTCTTATGAAAGGAACCGTCATGGCTGAGTCACCCACATTGTTTTATACCAACTACTTTCAGTCACGAGTCGGAAAGATTGCCATCGTGACTATGGATAATGGAGAAGATTACAAGAAGCCAAACACATTCGCTGAGAAGGCCCTGGTTTCACTTCACGAAGCCATAAACAGAATAGAAGCAGAAAAAGATGTAAAGGGCATGATGCTATGCGGAAAGCATTATATTTTCGCGGCAGGCGCCGATCTCATGCAGGTACCCTTCATCAATACTTTTGAACAGGGGCGACAGATTGGCGCAGCCGGGCACGCCGCAATGAAAAGGATCATGGACCTCAAAATTCCTACACTAGCAGCTATCAATGGAGCGGCCTTGGGAGGAGGACTGGAAATAGCACTCTATTGTAAGTACCGCACCATATCCAAGTCAGTCACTGCTGTTGGATTTCCAGAGTGTTTTTTGGGGCTGGTACCAGGCTGGGGAGGCTCTTCTCTCACTCCTAGGTTAATTGGTCCAGAAAAGGCTCTCGAACTCATAGTATATAACCCCCTTAATCAAAACCGACTCATCGACGGTACTCGCGCATTCCAAATGGGGCTCGCAGATAGGCTCTTTGAGTCTGTGGAATTTTTCGATGAATCTCTCGATCTGCTGGAAAAAATAATCGAAGGCTCGGAAATTATAGAGCGAAAACCACCAGATGTCTCTAAACTCTCATCTCTCGTACAGCAAGCTCTTAGCTTTGTTGACATGAAGGTACATGGAGCCGCGCCGGCGCCTTACAGGGCGATCGAACTGATAAAGGGGGCCTGCGATCTCTCTAAGACTATAGACGAGTGCTTCGCGGAAGAGGACAAGGCGTTGGGTGATCTTATCAAGTCCCGGCAGTGTAAAGCGGGTGTTTACAGCTTTGATCTCATTCAGCGCCGGGCAAAGAAGCCGGCTGGTCGCCCCGCGGATGTCAAACCTCGTCCTATCAAAAAGATCGGCATAATAGGGGCGGGTCTAATGGCGTCCCAGTTAGCTCTCCTATTTCTGAGAAGATACGGCGTCCCAGTCGTGATGAAGGATATAAAGCAGGAATTTCTGGACAAGGGGATGGGTTACGTCAAAGGAGAGCTTGCCGCCCTAGTAAGTAAGGGAAGGCTTTCCCAGGCCAAGGCTGACCACCTCTTTCATATTCTCATAGGAACGCTCGACTGGAAGGATTTCGCGGACTGTGATTTCGTGATAGAGGCGGTTTTCGAAGAAATGCCTGTCAAGCAGAGCGTCTTTGCACAGGCTGAAGAGGTCGTGACACCCCAATGCGTTCTGGCAACCAATACCTCTAGTTTGTCTATCAGTGAGATGGCGTCGAAGCTTAATCACCCCGAGCGAGTGGTGGGTTTCCACTTCTTCAATCCCGTAGCCATCCTGCCTTTATTGGAGATTATAAAGGGTGAAAAAACAGACGACGTCACCCTGAGTACCGCTTTCGAATGCGCCAAGAAGATCAAAAAGACTGCGATACTAGTAAAGGATTCGCCAGCTTTTCTGGTCAATAGAATTTTGACGAAGTTACTTAGCGATTGCTTTCAAGTCGTTGATGAGGGTGCGGATTTCTCTCTTGTCGATGATGCGGTATTGATGCTTGGGCTTCCAATGGCGCCCTTTGATTTGCTGGCCCTTGTGGGACCAGCAGTGGCATTTCATGTACTCGAAACATGTCACCGGGCCTGGCCGGATCGCTTCCCAATAAATGAAAGATTAAAACGACTGGTAGAAGCCAAGGTTACATCTATTTATGACGGATTTGGACCAGGCAAGAAGCTTAATTCGAAGGTGGCTGAGATATGGCAAGACAGGCCAGAAAAAGAGTTCCTGAAAGAGGAAATACTTGACCGCCTGTTGACCAACTTGACCGTAGAGATTGACTTGATACTAAAGGAAAAGGTGGTCTCTGATCCCAAGGACATAGACACCGCAATGATATTAGGTGCGGGGTGGCCATTCTTTAACGGTGGGATAACCCTTTACTTAGACATGGTAGGTTACACGCCAAAGGTTCTTCAAAAGGTTTTCTTCAGCATTTAACTTAATTGGCGGCCTCACCCAAATCCTTAAACTCGTGGGGCCGCCAAGGCATCAGGTGACGTTTAGGTCAGGCTTTGATCAAGGCACAGCATTTTTAGGCTGTGGGTGGAATGCTTCTATTCTAAGAGGCCATCCGCTTGGGGGAGGCTTGGCTAAATTTGGAGCTTTGTCTTGGTTTGTATCAGACCTTGTCCCACTAAAATCAGGAGCTGAAACTGTCAAAACAGATCTACCATCACGTTTGGGGCCTGAGGTGAAACGGTTGGAGGTGGGGCTACTGTTCAGTTTTTCAGTTTCTGTTTTTGTGACATGAAACTTTTTAATATTGCCTTTAGCGTCGCTAAGGCTAGCGCTCCTAATGCTAAGTCGGTCCAGGTCTAGGTCAAGAATCAGTCGGTAGGAAATTCGAGGGTCAGTTTTGTTAACCAATTCGACATATACAAGGCTGCTCTTGACGCCCGCATTTTTTACAACAATTTTAGCATCGTCGTCATCTCCAGATTCGGCCGCTGGAGCTTGTGAATCGGCCAAATGAGGTGGCGAGGCCGGGATTGTGGCCTCAGGGGAAGGTTGTGCGACTTGTTTGCTTGAATGCGGAGTCCGATCCGCCTGTTTAGGGACTGGCTTTTTAGGCGCCGGCTCCATTCTAACGGGCTTATCCACGGGCCTAATACCCGATGTCTTACCCAAACTAACAACAATCAAATCGCCACTGTGTTCTATGTGGTAAGGAGGCACTGGATTCTCGCCGAAATCCACTACAACCCTCGCTCTATTGTTATGATAGCCAAGTCTGATTTCGTTGATAGGTGGATGTTCTACTCTAATCCTGTTCTTGATGTTACCTATGGTGGCTGAATCAAAATCAATCACCAGACGATACGGCTTATCGATGACAAATGCCGAATGTTTACCAAGATGGCCTTGACTATAAATTGATATGCGTGACAGGTCTTGCGCTACCTGAACCGATGTTATCTCACCTGACTCCGCCCACACAGGCGATAGCCACGAAATGCAAATGAGGACTATCGCCGAGATAATCATTGCGCTCGCCTTGTTTATTACGCCCATTCTCGGTCTCCAGTCCGCCATCAACAGCTGCCAGTACGAGCAAAAAAGGTTACCGCCATTGTGTCTGCTCGCCTGGTTTTCCAGGAAAGATAAGCTGACTCAGCAATATCACACATAAGCTTTGATGTCAAATAAAGTTTGATATCAGTATATTAATTTTATTATCTAAATATTAACTTTATATCAATAAATATTTTATCCAGAATAATTATCCATCTCCTCCTATGAATTAATTCATTCTTAGAATTAAAACCCTCTAAGACAACTAATAAACCCATTTGTTAATTTATCCTCCATAGACCTTGCAAATGCTCACCAATTTACAGAAATTTTATTCGGAAATAATTTTCTTTGAGTGAACTGACCATACTGTGGTAAGCAGGATGGAAAATGTTACGTAGATATTGCTGGTGTGGAGGTTCACGTGGCTGTAAGTGAAAAACTGTTGGAGATACTTGTTTGTCCTAAGTGTAAAGGCGATCTTGTACTAACGCAAAAAGGCGATGGCCTGATATGTAATGCGTGCAGGCTTAAATACGAAATAAGGGATGATATACCCATCATGCTAATCGATGAGGCGTTGCCATTAGATGCAGAACAAGGAAATGTGAAAGAGTAGATTGGATACGCTTGTCCAGTATCATGTTCCGAATGATTGTGGTGAGTGGGAGCTTGTGGCAAGTATGGAGCGCCAGAGACGTGCTGGCCCTGATTTAAGGATTTTTTGGGAATATGTCATATATCTCCTTGTTAGGATGGCAGAAGAGGCATTTTGCCTGATACCATCTCATGATAGGGCCCTGATGGTCGGCCGTCTTTTGGGGCGGCTCATGTTTGTGTTGGCTTGGGACAGGAGACAAGCCACGCTTGAAAACCTTGGACTAGCCTTCGGCGATGAAATGTCCGCCGGAGATCGGAGGGAATTGGCAAGAAGAAATTTTGAACATCTTGGTATGCTGGTCGTGGAATTTTTTAGGATTAGACGTTGGGATCAGAAAGAAATTGCGAAGCGACTAGTAATTGAGGGCAAGAGACATTTTGACCTTGCCTGGGCCCCAGGTAGCAACGGAATATATTATATAACAGCCCATTACGGGAGTTTTGAAGTCTTGGCAGCGCTTAGCAAGTTCTTAGGGTTGCGTGGAAACCTGATCGTTACTGAGGCTCCTAATCGCTTCGTGAATGAGCGCATGCTTTTTCGTCGAGGAGGTAAGGAATCGGGGTTGTCTATTTTGCCTCATAAAGGAATCGTCAAGAGGGTGGTGCAAGCCCTTCAGGCTGGTGAGATGGCTGTTGTTTTGGCTGATCAACGGGGGGATGACACTCGTCCGGTCTGGGTTGATTTTTTCGGACGGAAAGTATTGGCAAACGGTGTTTTCGCAAAATTTGCTATTGACGGCAAGGCTCATACTTTTCCGGTGGTGGCCACGAGATTGCCCCATGGCAGGTACTTGTGTAGATTTGAGCAAGAAATTCCCATTCAGGTGAGTGAGGATTATCATCAAGACATAATCGTGAACTCGCAGCGTTTCCACCAAGTATTTGAGAGATGGCTTAGAGAAGACCCCTCACAAGGATTCTGGATGCACAGAAAATTTAAGCGAAAAGCGAGAAAAAAAAGGCCGCAAAAAGTGTCTTCAGCGAGTAAACAATAGATAGATTCGGAAAACCAGGTAGGCTAATTGAAAGAAGATCTATTGATTCCTTCTAATATAAAGAACGTGCTGATTCGGGGGACCAACTGGGTTGGAGACACGATAATAAGCTTGCCCGCTGCCCGTGAGATAAGGCGAATCATGTCTGGAGCTAGGATGACTTTCTGGATACCCGAAAACCTTGGTCCTTTGGTTAGGCGAGCCGGGGTATGTGATGACATTGTCGCAGTTCCGCCTGGCCAACGCAGTCCGATTACACGTTCCTTTCGAGCAGCCACTATGCTGGCCAATCATTCGTTTGATTTGGTAGTGCTACTCCAGAATGCATTTGAGTCGGCATTCACATCATGGCTGGCCCGTGTTCCGGTGAGGTTGGGTTATCCTACGGATTTGAGAGGCCCATTTTTAAACATAAAGGTGCCCTTCCCGAATGACATAAAAAACAAACATCAGGCCTATTATTATATGGGCATAGCCGATTTCATTCGCTCTATATGGTCTGCAAACGCGCCAGAGACAACCGAGATTCTCGATTTTGTCATCCCTTTTCACCAAGAGGATGCCCAGAAGGCTTTAGAGCTGGTAGATTCCTTAGGAGGTCGAGCTGACGCTCCGTGGTTTTGTTTGTGTCCGGGATCTTCAAATTCAGAGGCAAAGCGCTGGCCCTCTGATTATTTCGCGAGACTCGCTGACATGATCCAAGAAAAGCTCCAAGGCCAGGTAATTTTTTGTGGGGCACCTTCGGAGTCATCTCTGATAGAAAAAATCATCTCCACACAAAAAAATTCAGGGGCGATAAATTTGTCGGGCAAGACGGATATGCTGGGCATGATGTGCGTAATGTCTCTGGCTACCTTGGTAGTATCCAACGACACAGGAAGCGCTCATCTAGGGGCAGCAGCAGGAGCAACCGTTCTAACGTTGTTCGGACCAACCTCAGCCGGTGCAACTGCTCCCCTTGGTACGAAATCCCACACCTTGCGTGGTGTAGCACCGTGTGCTCCTTGCAGGTACTATAAGTGCCCTAAAGCGGACCACCCCTGCATGAGAAATCTCACTCCTAAAATGGTATTCGATAAAATCGAGTCCCTATCATAAAGAGAAGATTCATGAAAGGCGTCCCGGCTGTAAGCGTAGTCATTCCAACATATAACAGAGTGGCACTCCTCAAGGAAACGGTGGCATCCGTAAGGAATCAAACATTCGACAATCTTGAGATCATCGTCGTTGACGACGGCTCACTCGACGACACTTGGGAATGGCTTCAAGGTCAACGCGACATCCGTGCCTTTAAACAAACCAATAAGGGTATCGCAGCTGCACGGAACGCCGGTATAGCACAAGCCCGTTCCCCCTGGATAGCATTATTGGATCATGACGATGTGTGGTTGCCTGAAAAGCTTAGTCTTCAAATGGAATTCGTAGAGAAAAACCCCCGGGTAGCCCTTGTAGCTGCCCGACACATACGGCTAGGTAAGCACATACCAAAGCCTCTTAAACTTCAGTGGATTTCAGGAGACCTGTTTGCTGATGTATATTCTAAGAGTTTTATCCACACTTCTTCCGTAGTTGTAAAGAAAGACGTAATCGAATCAATAGGAGGGTTTGACTCTCGGTACAGATTCGCAGACGAATTCGACGTCTGGCTTAAGATCGCAAGGGATCATGAGATTGCCTATCTTAACAAATGCCTTGTTTTAATAAGATTTTATGACGCCAACACTAGTCACGACAGGATTAGGCTTCGCAAGGAGACCCAGGACATTCTCTTGAGGCATTATGATCCTGAAAAAATTTCCGAACAACTGTTCCGGAGAACATTATCGGACCATGACATCTCTTATGGTCGAGCCTACCTTAAGGCTAACGAAATCCAAGCAGCGTTGGACTGCTTCTGGCGATCTGTTACTAGAACGCCCTTTAGGTTAAGAAGCTGGCGATACTTTCTAAAATACAAGACGCTGAAGGTTTTTGCCAAATGATTGAATCCCTTAGTAATGCCTTGAATGCATCGTGTTGATAAGCTTGAATACCTATAAAAAAGATAGAATCAAAATGCTCATAAATTGGGATGCAGTCGCGGGCCTGGGAATATCACAACAAGAACTCGATTCGGTGGTTTGGTCAGTTCTGAAACAGCACGCTGAGGCAGTAAATAGAAACGACTCGTCCATTTGCAAGCGTTCCCCTGAAACCACAGTCACTCTCGTCAGAATAGAGCGGGGACCTTTGGTCTGTGTTAAGCAGTACCATTGGCGAGGATTTATACATGCCGCAAAGTCTCTATTCAGACCCTCCCACGGTACGAGAACTTTTTTTAACGGCATAAAACTGCACCAGAAAGGCATAGGAGTGGCGCTCCCACTGGCTCTGGTTCAGAAAAGCTATCTTGGACTACCGCACACCGAGTGGGTTATTATGGAAACAGTACCCCGAGCGCTGGAGCTGGATCGCTATATCCTTTCGCTCAAAGATAAATCATTGTCCCTAACCCAGAAGAGGAACATGGTGAGACTCTTTGGCGAATTCCTGGGAAGACTCCATCTCATGGGCATCTTTCACTCCGACCTCAAAACCTGCAACATAATGGTGGGCGAGCCAGAAATGGACAACCAAACCAAGCATCCGCGTGCAAATGCAGCCCCTCAACATGACACAGCTCCCAGCGGCCTTCGTATTTTCCCCATTGATTATGACGATGTGACCTTTGCAGATTCAATTTCAAAAAGGCAACGCATAAAAAACTTTCTGCAACTTTTCTTGTCAACGCCTCTGTTTATAACCTTAACCGATCGATTACGGTTTGTTGGAGCCTATGGCCGTGTCCTAGGGCTGTCCAAACCTGAACTCCGACGTATCAGCCGCAAAGTCATGAGAAAGGTGTGGCGGAAAACAATTCTGTATGTCTCTCCTGACGGCGATGTAGTGGAAAATTGGCATCCGGCGAGATCAAAATCCAATGGTCACGTTGCAAATTGTAGCGGTTGTCGAGGACCTAGCGATTCTCGAAGGTGACCACCAATTCCTAGCTTGTTTCTGTCTGACATTCCCACGAAAGTGGGAATTCAGAGACAGGGATTCCCGATCAAGTCGGGAATGACGTTGTGCCGATACCTGAAAATAGATACCAATTCCCAGGCCTGTTTAAGTCTGTCATTCCCACGAAAGTGGGAATCCAGAGACATGGATTCCCGATCAAGTCGGGAATGACATGGTGCCGC
>FWPV01005029.1_pt1 | contig 23463 bp, 24 predicted proteins | sample 2228371 | NCBI WGS metagenome assembly FWPV01 (sample SAMEA103939776, study PRJEB20133) | metagenome | reverse complement strand
TTTGATGGCACCCATCTTTTTGCTTGAAAATAAATAAGATAGACCGCTCGGGGGCGCCGGGGGTGAACCGCGACAGGACCCCTCGGGTGTTTCTATCGGCAATTCTGGGAATTCGGCAGAATCCTTGACTTTTAGGGAGGCTCCTCCTAATATTTAGCGGTAAGTTTGAAGGCCTCTCCTGAGGCCTGAGAAACAACATTTGTTCTGTTCAAATGAAAGAAAGTTATCCGTTTCACGAGATCGAAGGGAAATGGCAGAGGACTTGGGAGGAGAGAAAAGTCTTCCATGTTCTCGAAGACCCTCTGAAGACTAAATTCTACTGTCTGGAGATGTATCCCTACCCCTCAGGACGCATCCACATGGGGCATGTCAGGAACTACACCATCGGAGATGTCATTTCCAGGTTCAAGTTTATGAGGGGTTTTAATGTCCTCCACCCGATCGGCTGGGATGCTTTAGGGATGCCAGCTGAGAATGCGGCCATCCAGCATGGCGTCCATCCTCGAACGTGGACGCTCGATAACATCGCTCATATGAGAAGCCAGCTGAGGAGACTGGGCATCAGCTATGATTGGGCGCGTGAGGTCAACACCTGCCTTCCTGAGTATTACAAGTGGAATCAGTGGATCTTTCTTAAGATGTTTGAGCGGGGGCTGGCCTATAGGAAAAAGAGCTGGGTCAATTGGTGTCCGAAGTGCCGGACTGTTCTGGCCAATGAACAGGCGGCTGGAGGGGTGTGCTGGCGATGTGATTCTGCCGTTGAGCAGAAAGAGATGGACCACTGGTTCCTGAAAATTACCGCCTACGCGCGAGAACTCCTGGAAGGCCACAATCAGCTCGAGAAATGGCCAGAGCATGTCCTTTTGATGCAAAAAAATTGGATCGGCGAGAGTGAAGGGGCGCTCGTCTCCTTTCCCCTCGAGGGTTCAGGCCGTACGATTGACGTTTTTACAACGAGGATTGACACCATTTATGGGGCAACTTTTTTGCTCCTCTCACCTGAACATCCGCTCAGTCGGGAGCTCGTGGCCGACCGGCCCGACAGAGGGGTTATCGAGGAGTGGATCAACCGAAGCATCCGCGAATCGCGGATGAAAAAGAGGGAAGGAGAAGAAGAAAAGGAGGGCGTGGACACCGGCAAAAAAGCCCTGAATCCCTTTACTGGAGAAAAAATTCCAGTTTGGATTGCCAACTACGTAGTCATGGATTATGGGACGGGTGCGATCATGGCTGTTCCAGCGCACGACCAGAGGGATTATGATTTTGCTCAGAAATATTCTCTCCCGGTGAAAGTCGTGATTGCTCCTGAAGATAATCCTGATTTTAGAGGTCCGTTGGAGCGGGCCTTCGAAAGCGAGGGCATTCTGGTCGAATCCGGGCCGTTTACAGGGTTGCGCTCGAAAGAGGCCATGGACAAAATGGCTGAATACGCCCAGAATTTCGGGTTCGGTCAGAAAAGCATCATTTATCGGCTCCGCGACTGGGGAATTTCCAGGCAGAGATACTGGGGAACTCCTATCCCGGTTATCTATTGCCAGGAGTGTGGAATTCTTGGGGTGCCCTACGAAGACCTTCCCGTGGAACTCCCTTTCAACGTGAAATTTACAGGCGAAGAAGGGTCGCCCCTGGAAAAGGTGCCGGAATTCGTGGATGTGGTTTGTCCTCGATGCGGTGGCAAGGCCCGGAGAGAGACAGACACGATGGACACATTTTTTGATTCCTCGTGGTATTTTTTCCGCTACACTTCGCCGGAAACGAAGGAAGCTCCTTTTGATCAAGGAGCCGCTTCTTACTGGCTTCCTGTGGACCTTTATATCGGGGGAGTGGAACATGCCATCCTCCATCTCATTTACTCCCGGTTCTTTACAAAGGTCCTCCGAGATCTTGGCTATACGAACATCAGCGAGCCGTTCCCGCACTATTTAGCTCAGGGCATGGTCACAAAAGATGGCGCGGCCATGTCCAAGTCGAGAGGGAACGTCGTCGACCCGGACGAGATAATCCAGGAATACGGCGCGGATGCACTCCGGCTCTTCATCCTGTTTGCCTCCCCGCCGGAGAAAGAATTTGCCTGGACGACTGAAGGCATCGAGGGTTGTTTTCGCTTCCTCAATCGGGTGTGGTCGCTGATTGAGGAAAACAGGGAAATTTTCCAGGAAAAGGATGAACCTTCTTCGGGACCGGAGCCGGGCATGCCTGAGGAGGCCTTCCTCCTCTTGAAGAAAACGCATCAGACAATCAAGAAGGTAAGCGAGGATATCGAGAAAAGGTTTCACCTGAACACCGCCATAAGCTCTATCATGGAGCTTTATAATATCATCCGAAGGGTAAAAGATGTCCTTCGCATGAATCGGTCAGGACGGAGCATCCTCCGGCAGTCCCTGGAGCACTTGATGCTTCTCCTGTCCCCGTTCACACCTCATCTTTGTGAGGAACTATGGGAGAGGACAGGTCATAAGGAGCTTCTGGCGCGCTTTCCCTGGCCGGCCTACGACCCTGGGCTGGCAAGGGAAGAGAGGATCACCGTCGTCGTCCAGGTCAATGGCAAGCTCCGGGACAGGTTTGAGGCCGACGCCTCTGAAACCGAGGAGGAGATCCGGAAAAGGGCGCTTCAACTGGACCGGATCCAGAAAATCCTGGCCGGAAGAGAGGTCAAAAAAATTATCTGTGTCGAGAACAAACTGGTGAACATCGTTGTTTAAAGAAAAAACCATTGACCTCGTCTTTTGCCTTTTAGTGCTAAGCCTTTTCTGTGCCCAGTGCGGTTACCGCCTGAGAGGAACAGGAAGTTTTCTGCCTCCTCATGTCAAGAGAGTGAACGTGCCGATGTTCAAAAACCTGACCACGCGCTTCGAGCTGGATGTCAAGCTTACCCGAAGCGTGATTGATGAACTTGTTGCCCGGGGAAAAGTGGAAGTGGTGGCGGACAATGCAAACGCTGACGCGGTTCTGGTCGGAGAAATTATCTCCTTCACCGTCAACCCGATTGCCTTTTCTGACCGGAATACCGCCGACCGCTATAGCATTCATATCGTGGCCCGGGTGGTTCTACGTGACACGAGCAACCAGAAAGAAATTTTCTCTAACCCCAATTTTGTCTATCAGGAAGAATATGAAGTCCCCCCGGGGACCGATTTCGAAAGCTGGGAGAATCAAGCCATCAGCAAAGTGGCAGAGAAGTTTGCCCGGAGCTTGGTCATCACCATCCTCGAGGGCTTTTAAGATGGTCTTTAGCTATCTTCTCGACCGAGAGCTCAGGCTGGAGTCCATTTATCCCTGTTATTTTCTCTACGGGGAAGAGAAATTTTTAGCCGAGGAGTTCGTCCAGCAGCTGAAAGAGACGGTGCTCTCGGCTTCGGACAAAAGCTTTGAGTTCCATTGGGAAAAGTTTGCGTTGGAAGAAGCACGATGGGCCGACATTATCGATTTAGCCAGAACTCTTCCCTTTTTCTTTGCGCCCCGCCAGCTCATTGTAGTCGAGGGCCAAGCGGAGAACCTGGATGAACTTTCTCCCGTCGAAGAAGCCATCCTGAAAGATTACCTCCGGTCGCCATCCGAGCGCACGATTCTCGTTATCATCCTGACAGGGAAGGCCAAAAAGAGCCATCCCCTGGTTAAGTTTTTTCTTAAATCGCCACCTTCTTCTGTTTTGTCTATAGAAATTAAGCCGCTCTCGGAAAAAGAGCTTCAACGGTGGATTGAGAAAAAGCTAAAGGAGAGGGCCCAGGTGGCCACTGACGAGGCCAAAACTCGGCTGGTCGAGCTTGTGGGAAGCGACCTGAGGCGAATGGCCAACGAGCTGGAGAAAGTTGCCAACTTCGCGGCCGAAAAAAAGGTGATTGATATCGACGATATTAATGAGATGTGCGGCTGGATCAGGCCTGCCGCCGAGTACGAGTTGACCAACAGCTTAGAAAAAGGTGACATCAAGCAGAGTCTCGTTGTGCTCAACCAGTTTTTTCGGGACGGGGTTAAGGAAGAGAAAATCATGGCCATTTTGGCCAACTTCTTCCGGGACCTTGTCGCAGCCAAGCTCCTGCTCCAAGAAAATGTCGACCGGAAAGAAATCTTTGCTCGTATCCGCCCTTTCCTCAAGCCAAGTTATTCTTTCTACCAGACGAGGTTCAATGAATTTTTTGCCCTGGTAGAGAATTTTTCGATGGAAGAGCTGGGAAAGATTGTGGCCGAGCTTGAGGAGGTGGACACTTCAGTTAAGACGGCGGACGCTTCTGTTCAACCTCAATTGGAAGCCTTTATTTTCAGGTATTGCCAGCGAAGAAAAGGAAAAAGATAAAGGGCTGAGATTACTTGGGAGAAGAAAGTTCTATTAACTCAACTTGCCGGGTCAATCGCGATTTGTAACGCGCGCCCTTGTTTTCGTGGACGGTTCCTTTTTTCACGCTCTTGTCGATGACCGATATGGTTTCAGGGAGAAGTTTCTTGGCCAACTCCTTATCCCCGGATTGGATTGCTTCCCGGAGTTTTTTTATCTTTGTCCGGAGCAGGGACTTATTTCTTCGGTTGATGGCATTCCGGCGCAGACTGCGTCGCCACTGCCGCACGGCTGAACGATGAAAGGCCATTTTTTTCTCCTTTGTCCTGGCTAAATATGATAAAATATGCCGCCTTGAAAGTCAACGCAGCGAAGCACGTCAATTTTACTGGTCGAATCATCTACCAGCTCATGTCCCATCCCACTTCGGGCGACGGTTCGCCGTCTAATTAGAGCAAGAGAGGAGCGGAAAAAAAGTGGCCAGCCGAAGAGGATAGAGGAAGGAAATGAAGGTCGTTCTCCAGCGGGTTAAGGAGGCTTCCGTGGAGGTCTCGGGCCAGGAGGTGGGAAGAATCGGGCGGGGAGTTTGCCTTCTTGTCGGAGTGGAAAAAGGGGATTCTGAGGGGGATGCTGAACTCCTGGCCAAGAAAGTGGTGGAGCTCCGTATCTTTCCAGACAGGGAAGAAAAGATGAACCTTTCCCTCGCTGATATCCAGGGTGAGGTCCTGGCCGTTCCGCAGTTCACCCTGGTGGCTTCGACGAGGAAAGGAAGACGGCCGAGCTTTGACCGAGCCGAGGAGCCCCAAAAAGCAGAATGGCTCTTTAGACAGCTTGTGGCCGCGATCAAAGCAAGAGGGTTTAAAGTCGAGACAGGGGTTTTCCAGACGGCGATGGACGTTCGACTGGTCAATGAAGGACCTGTCACTTTCGTCCTAGATTCGAAGTCGAAGGAATGAAGCCGCTATAACGAGGATCGGCCGTTGGATTTTTCTTTCAGCCGCTGAAACGGACGTGGCTGGCTTTGCGCAAAGCCTCGGCAGCCGCGGCCCGGACTAAGCTGCTCTTGTCCTTGGTCAGGCGGACGAGAAGAGCCAGGGAGGCCTTGCCCCCAATTTCCCCCAAGGCTTCGGCCGCGCTTCTCCGAATGTCCACGTTGGGGTCTGAGAGAATTAATTCGATTTGAGGGAGAGCGGCTGTTTCTTTCCTCCGACCCAGGATCTTGAGGACAGCACTCTTGGCATACCAGGGCGGCTTTTTCAACCGAGCAAAGAGAGGGTCGAGGTCCCAGATTTCTCTCCGACTGAGTTCCTGGACCAGGAAATCACGGATGATTTCGCAAGGGTCGGAAAGCGACTCCAGAAATACTCTGAGGACCCACGGAGCGTTGAGCTTGGAGATGGCTCTTAAAACTTTCAGTCGTTTTTCTTTGTTTTCGAGAGAGGCCAGCTTGCGGAGCACGGAATCCGTGTAGAAGCGATTCTTTTTTTCTTTGTCTTCGAATTCTTTGACCGCTCTCCGTGCGGCGTTGGCCACGGCTCGGAACCGGTCATCAACGTAATTCTTGTAGATTTCAAATTCTTGATGGGAAGCTTCCCTCAGGAATTTCAGGCTCGTGGCCTTGACGAGGGGGGATGTTTTCTCCTTCTTGATCAACGACAGGAGGAAGGCGATCTTTTCCTTTCGGGAGAGGCTATCGATATGGTTATAAAGAAACCTGATTTTTTCGTGGGGAGAGAGGGGCTCAAATTTTTGCTGAAATTCTTCAACCGTCATGGCTTTCCAATGAGCGGTGAATTTATCTTAAAAGCTCAAACCATTTCCAGGATATGTCCGAGCTTTTCTTTTTTTGTTTTGAGGTATTTGAGGTTGGTGGAGTTGGGTGGGATCTCGATCGGGATGCGCTCGACTATTTCGAGTCCGTAGCCGGCCAGGCCGATAAATTTTCTGGGGTTGTTGGTGATGAGCTTGATCTTCTTTACTCCCAGGGCAACTAAGATCTGGGCTCCAATTCCGTAATCCCTTTGATCAGGCCGAAAGCCCAGCTTCCGGTTGGCTTCGACGGTGTCCTCGCCCTGGTCCTGAAGCGCATAGGCCTTGATCTTGTTCAACAGTCCGATTCCCCTGCCTTCCTGGTTCAAAATATAGAGGATAACGCCTTTACCTTCTTTATCAATCATTTCCATAGAATGACGGAGTTGTTCCCCGCAGTCACAGCGGAGGGAGGCGAAGGTGTCGCCAGTTAAGCACTGGGAGTGAGCCCGGACAAGGATGGGCTCATCCTGACTGATTGTCCCCTTGACGAGAGCCAGGTGGTTTTCCCCATGGATCATGTCTTCGAAGACAAAGATGCGGAAATGTCCGTAATGGGTGGGGAGTTCAGCCTCCTCAATTTTCCGGACGAGCCTTTCAGTCTTCATCCGGTATTGAATGAGGTCAGCAATCGTCAGAATGGGGATGCCGTGCTTCTGGCTAAATTTCTCGAGTTGAGGCAGGCGGGCCATCGTTCCATCTTCGTTCATGATTTCGCAGATAACACCAGCGGGAGTGAGACCGGCTAACCGCGCCAAGTCTACTGCTGCCTCGGTTTGTCCAGCTCGGGCGAGAACACCACCCTCACGGGCCTGGAGAGGAAATACATGGCCCGGCCGGACTAGGTCAGACGGTTTCGTCTTCGGGTCCACTGCTACCTGGATTGTGCGGGCGCGATCGTGGGCAGAGATGCCCGTTGTCACCCCATCCCGGGCGTCAATGGAGACCGTGAAGGCTGTTTCAAAGCGAGAGGTATTGTCCCGGACCATGAGGGGAAGGTCGAGCTCCTGGAGCCTTTTTTTGGTCAGGGGAAGACAAATGAGTCCGCGGCCGTGGAGGGTCATAAAATTGATAATCTCAGGAGTGACCTTTTCGGCCGCCACCATGAGGTCGCCCTCGTTTTCTCGGTCTTCATCGTCAACGAGAATGATGAGGCGGCCCGCCCTGACGTATTCGATAGCTTGTTCCACGGAAGCCGTTTTTGGCGCGTCGGACATGGATTTGACCTTTTCCCTGAGCTTCTCGGCTGCTAAGCCTTCTAGCTCATGGGCTCTTCTCTGCGTTTAACTATATAATTATACACATATTTTCCTAAGATGTCACACTCGAGGTTGACTTTCTGGCCCGGTTTCAGCCTGGACAGGTTGGATTTCTCGAGGGTCAAAGGGATGAGTTCGACCTCAAAAAAGGACGCTCGAAGCTCGGCCACGGTGAGACTAACCCCGTTGACGGCGATAGAGCCTTTCGGCACAAGGAAAGGACGGAGTTCAGGGGGGAAGGTAACCCGTACCCTTAGTCCCGGCTTTCGGGTGGTGATTCGCAGAACTCGGCCGATACCGTCGACGTGACCGGTGACCAGATGGCCGCTGAGAAAAGACTCGAGCGTCAAGGGAAGTTCCAGGTTCACTTTATCTCCGACCTGGAGAGAGCCAAGATTCGTTTTGGCTACGGTCTCCTGGGAGAGGTCAAAAAAAAGGGTTTCCTTTTCCCTTTTGCTAAGGCTGAGACAAACACCGTTCACGGCGATGCTTTCTCCGACGGCGGGCACAGCAAAAGAAGGGGGCGCTTCAACAGCCATGGCCTTTTTCCCAAGTCGATATCCCTTGAAGGTTCCCAGATGATGGATGATTCCTGTAAACATGTCAGAAATATCCTTCGAGCACGATATCCGGCCCAACCTTAAAGTAAGACATTTTTTTGAGTCTGAGGGCGTCGCGGACGCGAAAAACTCCCTTCCCTTCGAAGAAAGAGGGAGCCCCTTCTCCGCCCATAAGCCGGGGCGAGAACACCAGATAAAGTTTATCCGCCAGATTCCTCTCGACCAGAGAACTGAGTAACTGGCTCCCGCCCTCAACAAGCACGCTGGATATCTGCTCCTGACCGAGCCAGGTTAGGACTCGAGTCAGAGAAAGTTTCCCGGACGAGCCGGGTATGCGGACGATGACGAGGCCCCTGTCCCGCAGTTGCGCCTCTTTCTTAGGTGAGGCATGGGCGGAGGTGAAAACCCACACCGGTCCTTCTTCGAGGGTCGAGAGGATCCGAGCTTGACGGGGAAACCGCAGTTCACTGTCGAGGACAAGGCGAAGGATTTTTTTGCCTTTCCAGGTGGGATGCCGGATAGTGAGCAGAGGATTATCCCGGAGGAGAGTGTTGATGCCAATTAGGATGGCATCATGTTCGCCTCTTAAAAAATGCGTATACTCTCTGGCCTCAGGAGAAGAAATCCAGCGAGAATCGAGATTTTTGGTGGCTATTCTCCCATCAAGGCTAACAGCGGCTTTGAGGGGATTACAGGGGACTCCTCGGGTTATATATTTAATATAGGTTTCGTTAAGTCGGGAATTTCTATCCTTGAGGAGGCCAAAGGAGACGTCAATCCCCGCTTCTTTGAGCTTTCTTATTCCTTTTCCGAAGACAATTGGGTTGGGGTCGAGCGAAGAGACGACGACCCTTCGAGGTTTCGCCCGGATGATTGTGTCGACACAGGGGGGTGTTCTGCCCCAATGGACGCACGGCTCTAAGGTGACGTATAGGGTACTTCCTTTGGCCAGCGAACCTGCTTGCTGAAGGGCGATGACTTCGGCATGCGATTTCCCGGGCTTTTCATGATAGCCGCAGCCGACGACATGGCCACCCTTGACGCATACTGCTCCGACCAGGGGATTGGGGCTTGCCCAGCCTTTGGCTTTTTCGGCCAGAGAATAGGCCATCTCGAGATAAGCAAAATCCTGGAGTTCTCTCATGACATCAGGGCGGTGACAAAGTCGCGCGGTGAAAAAGGAATCAAGTCCTCAATTTCTTCCCCAACCCCAATGAATTTGACGGGCAGCTTGAGCTCTTCGACAATGGCAATGACACTTCCTCCTCTGGCGGTTCCGTCAAGCTTGGTCAGGATGATTCCGGTGATCCCAGAAAACCTGAGAAATTCCCTTGCCTGGGCCAGAGCGTTCTGGCCGATTGTAGAATCGAGAACGAGGAGAATCTCCTGGGGTGCCCCGGCCACCTCCCTACCGATGACCCGTTTGATTTTTTCCAGTTCGGCCATCAGATTCGCGTTGGTGTGGATTCTTCCAGCTGTGTCGACAAACAAAAGGTCATAACGGTGCGCTTTGAACGAGGCAAGGGCATCGAAAACAACTGCTGCTGGGTCAGCGCCGTATTGGCCACGGATAACGGGGATACCCAGCTTCTTTCCCCATGCCACCAGCTGTTCCTGGGCAGCAGCGCGGAAAGTATCAGCGGCCACCATCAGGACCTTTTTTCCTTGATTTTTATACTGAAAAGCAAGCTTGGCCAGAGAAGTCGTCTTCCCCCCGCCATTTACTCCAACCATCATGATCACAGCAGGTTCAGTATGGACGGCAAGGCGGGAAGTCTGCTGGCCAAGCAGACGAACGAGCTCCTCCTCCAAAGCGGCCCGGATTTCGGCTGGAGTGGCATCTTTGGCCGTCCCTATTCTTTGCTTAAGGGAAGAAATAATTTTTTCAGTAGCAGCGATTCCGATATCTGCGCCGATAAGGACCTCGGTGAGGCTTTCGAAGACTTGGTCCCTCGATTTGGTGCCCTGGAAAAGGGCTTCGAGCCTTTCCCGGAGAACCAGGCTAGTCTTGGTTAGTTTTTTTCTGAGATTTCCCAACACGGCGGAAACATTATATTTTTCAGGATTTCCAAAGTCAATTGAACGCCGGTTGATTGTGGAATGAGGGGGATTGTGTTAAATTTTAGAGTCGTTATGGACCAGGCAATTTGGTATCTTGTCCAGCCGAGAGGAAAAGCCGAAAGCTTCGCCCGGGAATTGGGAATTCCTCGTCCTATCGCTCAGATCCTTGAAAACCGGGGTGTTGGGAGCGTCGAAGAGGCGGCGCGGTTTCTTTACGGGACTCTGAACGACTTGGCCGACCCCTTCTTGATGAGGGGTATGGAAGGGGCGGTCAGAAGAATCCAGGAAGCCATCCACAACAAGCAGAAAATCCTTATCTTTGGGGATTATGATGCTGATGGAGTGCTTTCTGTCGTCATGCTCCTCAGAGCCTTACGTTCACTCGGGGCTGATACAGACTATTATATTCCTGACCGGCTAAGGGAGGGATATGGTATCAAGGAGGACCACATCAAAATAGCCCTCGAGCGCAGGGCTGGACTGGTGATTACCGTCGACTGTGGGATTAAATCGATTCCTTTTGCCCAAAAGGCTCGCCAGGAGGGAATTGACCTGATTGTCACTGACCACCATCGGCCAGGAGATGAGCTGCCGGATGCGGTGGCTATTCTCAACCCCACCCTGGAAAATTCCGGGTATCCTGATAAAAGCCTCACCGGCGTGGGAGTGGTTTTTAAGCTACTCCAGGCCCTTTTCAAGAGAGAGGGGAAAGAGGGTCCGCTTTCCCATTATACCAAGCTTGTCGCCATCGGAACGATTGCCGATGTGGCTGACCTGAGCGGTGAAAACAGGTTCCTGGTGAAGCAGGGGTTGAGAGGTCTGGAGAACGTGGCCAATTTGGGGCTGCGCAGCCTGGTCGAAAGCTGTGGGCTGAGCGGGAAAAGGATTCACGAGGGAGATATAGGGTTTCGGATAGCGCCCCGGATTAACGCGGCGGGGAGACTGGAGACTGCCGACTTGGTCGTCCAGCTTTTCTTTGCTCGAAGCAAGGAGGAGTGTGATGCGCTTGTGCAGAGAATCGAAGGGCTTAATGCGGCTCGGCAGGCAGAAGAAGAAAGAATCACAGGAGAAGCTTGGCAGCGAATTGAGGATGCCCACCTGAAGGACCGGTATAAAGTGCTCATCCTGGGGTGTGAAAGATGGCACCGCGGTATCCTCGGGATTGTCGCCTCGAAGCTCAAGGAGGCTTACTACCGACCGGTGCTCCTCTTTGCCTATGATGGCCAAAGGGCTTTTGGTTCCGGGAGGAGCATCAGAGAATTCTCGCTCATCGATTGCTTCGATGCGTGCCGCGAGTTGTTTCAGGACTACGGCGGACACACGCTGGCGGTGGGCTGTGTTCTTTCGTTCGACCGGGTCGAAGACCTCAAGAGAAGAATCAATTCTTGGGCTCAGACTCGGCTTCCCGATGAGCAACTCAGGCGGAAAATTTGGGTCGACGCCCGGGTGAATTTTTCTGAACTGACAATTCCTTTTGTGGAACATTTTTTTCGTCTGGCCCCTTGGGGGGTTGGAAACCCGCGGCCACTGTTGATGACCGAAAAAGTCGAAATTCTCGGTCCTCCTCAGCTCCTCCAGGAGAAGCATCTCAAGCTTCTTGTGCGCCAGGACGGGAAAGTTTTTGAGGCCATTGGCTGGGATAAGGGAGGTTGGGCTGTTAGCTTAGGGAAGGGAGACCGGGTGCGGCTTGTTTATTCCCTTCAAACTTCTTCTTTTCAGGGGGAGGAAAGAGTCACCATTTCAATCGAAGATATCAAACCTTAATAAAATGATTAACCAGCGAGTTTTTATGACCAGGATTTTCCGCGGTCTTCTTGTTCTTGGCCTAACGCTCGTCGTCGGGGCGACAATCTGGTATCTTAATTCACGCCTGCGGCCGCGCTCAGAGGAGGCCCTCAAGGTTAAGCCGATTTCCGAGGAAAAAGTCGAACGTCAGGAGGGAATCGAGCATTTTGATTTCAAGGGAGAAAGAGTGATTCAGGTCAGAGCAGCCCGCCATTATGTCGGCCAGGATGAACGGTATTACCTGGAGGGGGATGTCCAGGTTAAAGAAATCGACGCGAAGTCGGGCCAGGAAAAGTATCTCCAGGCGGACACGGTGTGCTACGACCGAGGTTGGAATGAGGTTATCCTCGAAGGAAAGGCGAGGATCCAGCAGGGCGAGGTGAGGATAGAATCCTCTAACCTTCGTTATCGCAAAGAGCCGGAAATGATTAGCACCGAAAGCGGGGCTGTGTTTTTTACCCGAAAAATCGTCGGGCAGGCGGAACTGCTCCGCTACTCGGTGGGCGAAGCTTCTGTCTGGCTGGAAAAGAAGGTTAAGCTTGAGCTCAGGGATGAAGCAAGAGGCGAAGATACTTTTATCCTGACGTCTGACTCCTTTTCGTACAGTCGACAAGAAAGGAAGGGCCAGGCCTGGGGGGAGGTGTCTTTCTTCCAGGGACAGAATCAGGGCCAGGCCGATTCTTTCTTTTTTGAGGTAACAGAAAACGAAAAGAATATGGCCAGAATTGAACTCAGGGGAAAGGCCAGAGCATCAATCGTGACCCCCGGAGTTTCTGGGCCAGAGGAAGGAAGTCTTCCCTTTCTGACTGCCAACCTGAGGGAAATTGAAGGAGAGGCAATCTTTCTTGTCCCTTTTCCCGACAGTTCAAGGATTCAACTTCTTCAAGCTTCTGGCCACTGCTCCTTGAGGTCTGTCACAGAAAAAGGCGCTGTTGCCATTTTGCGCTCCCAATCGATGACCGTTTACTTTGACTCCCTGGGAAAAATAAGAGGGTTCATAGCCTCGGGTCAAGCCAGGCTTGAAGAAAAAGGGGAAAACGGGCAATCGGAACGCGAGCTCACGGGCGAGAATATCCAATTTGACCCAGAAGAGAGCAAACTGACGACCCAGTCTGGTCCTCGAGGAGAAGCCCGGATGGATTCTGCGGACAGCGAAGTCGTCGCCGGGAGGATTTCTTTTTTTCCGCGTGACGAAGTCTTAGAAGCCGAGAAAGAGGTCAAAGTGGTACTCAAAGCTCGGCCAGAAAGAGAGGAGAGTGTCGGTTTTTTTGGCCGCCAGAACCCTGTATTTGTCACCGCCGGGCAGATGAGATTCGAGAACAAGGAGAATCGTTTTATTTTCAGAGAAAGAATTCGCCTTTGGCAGGACAAGAACATGCTAATGGCCGAGGATTTGATGACAATGAAAATGACAGGGGAGATGGAAGGGGAGGGAAGAGTTCAGGCTGTTTTTCTCATGCCCCAAAAAGAAGAGAAAAAAGAGACGAGGATTGAAATGGGAGGGGAGAAGGCAAGCTTTAACCCCAAAGTTCGGGTTCTTACTTTCCTGGCTAAAAGCTGGGCCAGGACTGCCAAGGTGAGCCTTGAGGGGGAGAGCCTTTTCGTTTCCCTAACCGAAAGAGGAGCAGAGGTTCAGAGCATCCATGCAAAGGGGAAAGTCGTGGTTAAGGATGCCCAGAGAGAGGGCGAAAGCCAAGAAGCTTTTTATGACGTGGAAAAGGAACGAATGGTCCTCACTGGGAATCCAGTGGTAAGGGATAAAACGCGAGGAGTGGTGCGGGGCGATAAATTGACTTTTAGTCTGGCCGATGATAGAATTTTCGTGGAAAATAAAGAGAGAGAGCGCTCCACGACTGTCCTCAAACGTGAACAATGAAATCCAGTCTCCGAGCCGTTGGCCTGGTCAAGAGTTATCATCGAAAAAGGGTTGTTGATCATGTTTCCTTGGAAGTTGAGAGAGGAGAAATCGTTGGGCTGCTGGGACCCAACGGCGCTGGTAAGACAACAACTTTTGCTATCATCCTGGGGTTGATCGGCCAGGAAGAGGGAAGAATTTACCTGGGCGAAGAAGACCTCACCGAAATTCCTATGTACATCCGGGCCCAAAAAGGGATTGGCCTTCTTTGCCAAGAACCTTCAGCCTTTCGCAAGCTCAGCGTCGAGGAAAATCTTCTGGCTATTAGAGAGGTCTTGCCTGGAGGAGTGGCCAGGGGTAGGGACGGGTTGAACAGAATTCTAAAAGAATTTGGATTAGATAAGCTGGCCAAGGCTAAAGCTTATACCCTTTCCGGCGGGGAGCGGCGGCGATTGGAGATTGCTCGAGCCCTGATGGCAGAGCCCGGCTTTATTCTTCTTGATGAGCCCTTTACCGGCATTGACCCCTTGGCTGTCCAGGACCTGCAAAAGCTCCTCCTTAGCCTGAAGGCAAAAGGGCTTGGCCTCTTGATCACCGACCATAGCGTTCGAGATACTTTGAAAATTGCCGACCGCGCCTATATTATTGATAAAGGAAAGATTGTTAAAGAAGGGAGACCAGAGGAGCTGCTCATTCTGGGAGAGGTGAGGACGAGATATTTGGGCGAAGGGTTTGCCCTCTGAAAGGAGACTGAAAGAAGGGCTAAAATCGCGATGACGATGAAGCAGCGTCTTGACCAGAAACAAGTCCAAAAACTAATCCTTGCTCCAGCCTTGCAGCAGGCGATTAAACTCCTTCCCTTGACTAATTTAGAATTGATTGAAGTCATCGATAACGAACTTTCTCAGAATCCGATGCTTGAAGAAGATACGCCGGAAAAAAGGGACCGGGAAGAAATCGAGGGTAGCGAGGGCCGGGAATCCCTTGACCCTGGCAACGGGGGCAATGGCGAACCCGGAGTCCAAGAAGAACCTGGGATTGAGGAAATGAGCGATGACCTTGAGCTCGAAACCCAGTTTCAGGAATATTTCGACGACGGGTTTCGTCCTTTTTTTGCTGAGAAAAAAGAAGTCCCGGCGCTTGAGAATATCCTGGCCAAAAGTCCTTCTCTTTGGGACCATCTCAATTGGCAGGCCAACCTGACCTTTTTTGAGAAAGCGGACAAGGAGGTGGCTCAACTCATCATCGGCAATGTCAACGAGGACGGATATCTCTCGGCGACGGAAGAGGAACTGGCCGCAAGCGCAGGTGTTCCAGTGGAGAAAGTTCAGGAAATCCGGGAAAAAATTAAGATGTTTGACCCCGTGGGAGTGGCAAGCCTCAGCTTGAAAGAGGCGCTTTTGGCCCAGATGGAGCATTATAAAATAGGAGACGAGGTCACGCGCCAGATTGTGGAGGGCTATCTTCCGCTGCTCGAAAAATCTGATTTCGGACAACTGGCCAGAGCGTTAGGCGTTAGCTGGGCCGAGATCAGGAAGCAGATCGAAGTGATCAAGACGCTTGACCCGACGCCCGGAAGGAGATACAGTCAGGAAAAAACCACCTATGTGCTTCCCGATATCCTCGTGACTAAGGAAGACGAAGAGCTCAAAGTCAGCCTTAACGAAGAGGGGATCCCCAGGTTGAGAATTAACAGCTATTACCGGCGGCTGCTCGCCCGAGCCGCTCGAGAGAACCCGGACGCCTACCATTTCTTGAAAGAGAAACTCAAGAAGGCGCTCTGGTTTCTACGGAGTCTTGACCAGCGCAATCAGACGGTTTACAAAGTCGCCAAGTACATCGTCGACAAGCAGCGCGAGTTTTTTGAGAAGGGAATCGACTATATCCGGCCTTTGACATTGCTCGAGATTGCCCGGGAGATAGGCGTCCACGAATCGACCGTCGGCCGCGTCGTGGCCAACAAATTCATGGCCACGCCGTGGGGGGTCTTTCCTCTTAAGTATTTCTTCCATAAATCCTTGATCGGGGATTTTGGCGAAGAAATCTCTTCGCTGAAAATCAAGGACCGGATCAAGAAGCTCATTGATGGAGAGGAGAAAAACCGTCCGCTGAGCGATGTCGAAATCGAGGAAATTTTGGCCCGGAATAACTTAAAAATCGCCCGCCGGACGGTCGCCAAATACAGGAAACAACTGGGGATTCCGCCCTCGCATATTCGGAAGAGAAAATTTATCATGGAGGAGAATTGATGGTCGTGCATTTGACCGCCCGCCAGATGGAACTCACCCCTGAAATTCGGTCTTTCTGTGAGAACAGGCTCCGCTCCTTAGAGAAATTGTTAGGCCGAGTGATGGAAGTGAACATGATTATTTCCGCGTCCAAGCGCCGCTACAAAGTGGACATTCAGGTCAAGGCCAAAGGGGCCAGCCTTGTCGTGGCTGAGGAGACTCACGACCTGATGAATTCTCTCAATCTGGCGTTTGAAACCTTGGAAAAAAAGGTGAAAAAAGAGAAGGAAAAGTTCCGCGAGAAAAAGAGGAGAAAGGGCAGAGAGAGAAAACAGCTCCAACTTTTGGCGGAACCCCTGGAGGAAGAAAGAAGGGTTATCCGGAGTGAGGATTACTCCCTCAAACCCATGGAGATTGAGGAAGCGATGCTCTTGTTTGAGCTCGAGAAAAAGGATGTTTTTCTTTTCCGGAAGCCCAACTCAGAAAAATGGGCTGTCATCTACCGCCGCCGGGACGGAAATTACGGGCTGATTGAGCCCGATTAGACTGGCCGAAAGAAGAGAGGAAAAGCGGTGAAAATCCATGGCTTGCTGACTGAAGAAATGATTCTCCCAGAGCTAAAAGGTGCCAACAGAGACGAAGTCCTTCAGGAGATGGTCAGATACTTGAAGCAGAAAGAGAAGATCACCAAGGACGAAGAGCTTTACGAGAAACTGATTCAGAGAGAAAAGCTGGGCAGCACGGCTATCGGGGAAGGGATTGCTATTCCCCATTGCAAATTGAAAGAAGTCAAAGACCCCATCTTGATGCTGGCTATTTCGAGGAAGGGAGTCCATTTTGAATCCACCGATGGCAAACCCTCCCACGTTTTTTTCTTGGTCGTTTCATCGCCTGACAATCCCAGTGTTAACCTCCAAATTCTGGCGGCGATTGCGCATCTTGTTCGCAAATCCAGCTCCCTCCAGAAAAAAATCCTCCAGGCAAAAAACCCGGCCCGGATTATCGACCTCATCCGGGAAATTGAGGAAAAATTGAATGAATAAAGGCGGCCGGACAAAAATTTCCCGGCGGCTGAGGGAAAGTCCATCCTCGCCTAGGTTCCCGGACCGGATGACAATTCCTGGCGGTTTTCTTCAAGTTTTCGGGCTCGGGGTGCTGATTGTCGGCCACAGCGGAATCGGCAAGAGCGAGAGCGCTCTGGAGTTAATCTCCAGGGGACACCGATTTATCTCTGACGATGTGGTGGAGGTGACCCGAACCAAGGGGAATTACCTGGTCGGGAGATCCCCGATTCTCAGCCGCTATTTCATGGAGATAAGGGGTTTGGGCATCATCAACATCAAAGAAATTTTTGGCCAGAAGGCCATCTGTCGGGAGTCCCGGGTGGATTTGGTCATTAACCTGAAAAGGTGGCAAAGGGGGGACGAATACGACCGGCTCGGACTCGAATTTCCTGAAGATTTTGAAATTCTGGGCGTACGGATTCCCCAGCTCGTCCTCCCTGTGGCGCCAGGCCGAACCATTGCCCTGTTAATTGAAGTGGCCTGCAAGGTGCATCTGTTGCGTCTGAAGGGATACCATGCCACCCGAGAAATCGTCAAGAGATTGGACAAAGCGCTGGAATAGAGGAGGAACGAGGAAGGGATGAAGGACGACCGATTCCTGATTATTACCGGCATTTCAGGTTCAGGCAAGACTGTGGTCAGCCGCTTCTTGGAGGACCTCGGGTATTATTGTGTGGACAACTTGCCGGCCAAGCTGATTCCTGTTTTGGTGGACCTATGGCTGAGAAAAGAGGTAGAGATTGAAAAAGTAGCCCTCGTTGTGGATATGCGCGAGCCTGGTTTCCTGAATGAATTCCCGCGGGTCTTAAACCAGATTCGGGAACGGATTTCGCCCAAGCTGATTTTTTTGGATGCCTCGGATGAGACCTTGCTCAAGAGGTTTAGCGAGACCCGGCGGCCGCATCCCCTTGCCCGGAGAAAATCGATTCTCGAAGCGATCCGAATAGAAAGGAAGAGGCTCGAGCCGATCAAGAAAATGGCCGATGAGGTGGTGGATACATCGACGACATCCATCACCCAACTCAAAGACCTTCTCACTCGCCAGATAATCAGGAAAAAGAAGCCCGCCTTGCAGATTGCCTTGGTGAGCTTTGGCTACAAATACGGTATTCCCTTCGACTCGGACCTCATCTTCGACACGCGCTTTCTGCCAAATCCGTTCTATATCGACCGTTTGCGAGACAAAACGGGAAAGAGCAAGCTTGTCCGCGATTTTGTCCTCAAGGCGAACGAGACTAAGAGATTCTTAAGGAAAATTTTTCATTTTCTGGATTACCTTATTCCCAGGTTCATTGACGAGGGGAAAAGTTACCTGACTATTTCCATCGGCTGCACCGGCGGAAAACATAGGTCGGTTGTCATTGCTGACGAGCTGAGGGACTATCTTCGCCGGCAAAGATATGATATAAAAGTTTATCACCGAGATGTGGACAAATAGTCAAATAAAAAAGAAGGTCGGTCCAGACAAAAAGAAAAGGAGAGCCATTCTTTAGCATCCGAGGATGAACCGATGATCGGCGGGGTTATTGTTTCTCATGGTCGGCTGGCGGAAGAATTGCTCAACGCCCTGACCATTATTCTCGGAGAAGCGCCCAATATTGAGGCCATTTCCATCGGCTGGTATGATGATGTTGAGGATTCCAAGAAGAAAATCAGCCAGAGTCTCAAGAGAGTCGACCAAAAAAATGGCGTCATCATTTTCACCGACATGTTCGGCGGAACGCCTTCCAACCTGAGCTTCAGTTTTCTCAAAGATAATCAGGTGGAGATTATTACCGGCGTCAATTTGCCCATGCTCATCAAGTTTGTTTCTCTTCAGCGGACGAACAACCTCAAGGAAGTGGCCAGAAAGGTGGTTGATCAAGGGAAGAAGAATATCCACCTGGCCAGTGCTCTCTTGAGCTCGAAGCAGTAAGGATGCGGGATGGAATGGTGGAGAAGGAAATCGTTATTCGGAATAAGCTGGGACTGCACGCCCGAGCAGCGGTCAAGTTTGTGAACCTGGCCAACCGCTACAGCTCGAAGGTTAGAATCATCCGCAACGAGACAGAGATCGACGGGAAGAGCATCCTGGGAATTCTAACACTCGCCGCCACGAAAGGAACGCCGATCATTCTTCAGGTCTCCGGCAAGGATGAGGAGGAAGCGATGGAGGCACTGGTAAGGCTTATCCAGAACAAGTTCGGGGAGAAAGAGTAAGGCCATGTCTTCTATCCGGCTGCGGGGTATCGGCGTCTCCCCCGGGATTGGCATGGGGGAGGCGCTGCTTTCTGAAAAAGTCCTGTTTACTGCCCGCAGGGAAACGGTCCCCTCGTCGCGGATCGCCTCAGAAATCAAGCGGTTGAGAAGCGCTGTTGCCAGGACCGAAGAAGAACTCCTCGAGTGGAAAAAAGACGTCGAAAGCCGCATGGGCGAGGAGCATGTTTTTATCTTCGATGCTCACTTGCTCATTCTCAAAGACCCTTCGCTAATTCAGGCCGTGGAAAAAATTATCCAGGAAGAAAGGGTGAGGGCAGAATGGGCGATCACCCAGGTCCATAAAAAATACGAGGACCTTTTTAATTCCCTGGGCGATGATTATTTTAGACAGAGAAAGTTTGATGTCTTTGATGTCCTGGCTAGAGTTTATGCCAACCTGGATAGGACGAAACGCCGGCGTCAACGCCAAAACCAGGCTAAGAGGATGGTCCTGGTGGCCCATGACCTCCTGCCTTCCGAAGCGGCGATGAGCTTGAGTGAGGGAAATGTGCTCGCTGTGGCTATGGACATGGGAGGTGCCACTTCCCATACGGCTATCTTGGCTCGCTCGCTAAACATTCCTGCTGTGGTCGGCCTTCACGACATTTCCCGGCAAGTCAAGAACGGCGATTATGTCATTGTCGATGGGACTGATGGAGAGGTCATCATTAACCCTCCGCCCGCTGTCCGAAGAGAATTCCAGAGCAAAAAAGAGAAATACGATAAATACTATAAAGAGCTAAAGAAAACGGCCACCTTGAAATCGCTGACCCTCGACCAGGTCCGGTTCTATCCCCTGGCCAACATCGAACTTCCTGAAGAGGTAAGCCTCGCTTTTTCTTTCGGCGCCGAGGGAATTGGACTTTTCCGCTCGGAATTCATCTACCTGCAGAGAGAGACCCTGCCGACTGAAGAAGACCACTTTTCCGTTTACTCACGACTGGCTAAGATGGCCCATCCTTTTCCCGTCTACATTCGAACAGTGGACATTGGAGGAGAGAAGAGCTTGCCCCAGATGAAGATCGAAAAAGAGCCAAACCCGGCCCTCGGGCTGCGCGCCGTCCGTTTTTCTTTGCGCAACCGGAACCTGTTCAAGACTCAGCTCCGGGCCATCCTGAGGGCCAGCGTATGGAAAAATGTTCGGGTTTTGATTCCGATGATCACCGAGCTGGAGGAAATCTCCGAGGTTAAGCACCTTTTTGAGGAAGTCAAGCGAGAGCTGGAAAAGGAGAGAATCAAATTTGACCATCAAATTCCGCTCGGGGTGATGATTGAGGTACCGGCCGCGGCGGCTATGGCCGATGTTTTGGTGAAGGAAGTAGATTTCATCAGCGTCGGGACGAACGACCTTATCCAGTATTATTTGGCTGTCGACCGCTCGAACGAATTTGTCTCTTATCTTTACAAGCCGCTCCATCCCTCCGTCTTGAGGTTGATCAGGTTCATCATAGAGGCCGCTTTGCGGGAGAGAAAAGATATCAACGTCTGCGGCGAGATGGCTGCCGACCCTCTTTCTTCTCTCATCCTCTTTGGCTTGGGTCTGCGCAAGTTCAGCATGAATCCGATATTTATTCCTCGGATCAAGAAAACCCTGCGCTCAGTCGAGCTCAAAACGGTGGAGAAGGTGGTCGAAGAAGCCCTTGGGCTGGCCACGGCCCAAGAGATTGAAGAACATGTGATCGAGCGTATCCTGGCCAGGCATCCCCGAGCTTTTCTTATGGGCCAGGCCTTATAGTTGGCTTATGGACTGAGGGAGGAAGCTCTCAACCAGCCCGGCCGTAATCGTCCTCCAGACGGACAATATCTTCCTCTGTCGACCGGCCGACCCAGATCTCCATGACTCGGGCTGGCTCGGCTCCAATACAGCGTAAACGGTGGGGAGCTTGCCTGGGGATAAAAATCTCTTCCCCTTTTTCTGGCTGCCAGGTTTTGTTGCCGACCGTTATCTCCAGTCCTTTATCCAGAATCACCCAGAACTCGCCGCGATGGCGATGAAATTGGAGGGACAGGGCAGCACCCGGGTTGACGGTGATAATTTTGATCCTCTTGGCCAGATGATGGGGAAACGAGCGGAATTTTCCCCATGGGCGATTTTCTTCGCGGATCCCCTTCCTGAATTTTTGTTCTTTCCTCTGTTGTCTGAGCACGTTTCGAAAAAAGAAAGGAATGGAGATGATTTAAAAGGGAACTTCGTCTTCTCCTTCTGCCTCCGCCGGTGTCTCCGCCTCTTCCTCGACCGGGAATTCAGTGGGAAAAGATTCGACAGGGAAAGGCTCCACTTCGGCGGCTTCCTCGCGCTTTCCGAGAAGGATGATATTCTGGGCCTCTATTTCTGTCGTCGACCTCTTGTTCCCATCCCGGTCCTGCCAGCTCCGAGTCCTTAATTTGCCTTCGAGGTAAATTTGCTTCCCCTGACTAAGGTATTTTTCGCAGAACTCGGCCAGCTTTCCCCAGACGACCACTCGGTGCCACTCGGCACGAACTTGGCTTTCGTTGGTCGTAGGGTTGAACACGCGTTCGTTTGTCGCTATGGTGAACCTGGCCACGGCCCGCTCTTTTTGGGGAAGGTAGCGGAGTTCGGGCTTGCCGCCGAGCCGGCCGATCAAGATGACCTTATTCAAGCTATTGATATCTCTCATCTTTGCCTACCAAGTCCTTAATTTTTGCCTGGGCAATCCGGGCTTCTTCCTCCAACGGATATTTGCCCATGAGCAACTTGAGGACCATCACTGCTTCTTCCTTTTTGCCCAACTCGGCCAAGGCAAGACCCTTTTTTAAATAGGCGGCCGCGATTTTATCGCTCTGGGGATAGTTGAGAATCAAGTCGTTGAACTGCTCGATGGCCGCTTCAAAGTGGCCCTGACTGAAAGTGCATTCGCCAATCCAGTAAAGAGCGTTATCGGCCAAAGGGCTTTCGGGGAAGTTTTCGCGGTAGATCCTGAAGCCGTCAATCGCCAGGTCAAAATTCCCCTGGAGGTAATCCGCGTAGGCAGTATTGTACACCTCTTGGGGCGATAAAGAAGGAGGAGTCTCGACCGGCTTTTGCTCTGCCGACAGGGCCTCTTTTTTCTTCTCCGGGGCCTTCTTTTCTTGGGGGGTTGGGGCGCCTCCCGGTGTGGCGAGGCTACCAGGGGATGGTTGGGCGAGGGCAGCTTTCAGAACCAAGAGGTCTTCAGACATCCGGGCAAGGGCGGTGTTCATCTGGTCTATTTTGTCCAGGACAAACTGATATTGGGTAGGGATACTCTTCACACTTTCCTGGAGACCAGCCTGGTCTTTCTGAAGGGCTTTTACTTGAATCTGAATTTCCTTGAGTTGCTCCTTGAGGAGACGGAGTTCAGCCGCATCTCGGCTCTGCTTTTCTTCCATCGCCAGGAGCTGCTTCTTTAAAACCTGGATATCCTCATAGATGAGCTCATAGACCTTTTTGCTTCGGTCCTGGGCGGTAAGAAATAAGGTCAAAGCCAAGACCGCGAAACCCAACCCCGCCCGCTTCTTTTTCATGGGAAAAAGCTATTTTTCGATAATCAGGAACTGGGCGCGTCTGTTCTTTTGCCAGGCGATTTCGTTATGGCCCGGGTCCAATGGTTGGCTCTTACCGTAGGAGATAATCTTGATCCTGTCGGGAGAAACGCCGAGACTGACGAGATAATCCATCGTGCTCTTGGCTCGCTTTTCTCCAAGGGCGAGGTTATACTCCTCCGTTCCCCTTTCATCGCAGTGGCCTTCGATAAGAATCTTGGCTGTGCGGAATTTCTTGAGCCAGGCGGCGTTGGATTCGAGAACCGGCTTGGCGTCGTCGCGAATGAAATACCTATCGAAGTCAAAATGAATCATTTTGAGCGGCGCTTCAAGGTTAAGTTGCTCAAGGGTTTTGGACATGTAGATTTCTTCCTCGGTGAGCTCGGGTTTCTTGACGGCCGGGGCTTCCTCAACTTTTTCGATTTTCGGCTGCTCTTTGACTGCTGGCGGCGGGGGTGGGGTCACCGTTGCTTTGGGCTTGCAATTCATCGCGAACAAAAAGACCAAAGCAGAAATGACCAGCAGGATGGTGACTTTTCTTGTCATTCCTCTTCCTCCTTTGTTTTTAAAGGTTTTGATTCCAGAAAACCATTCGGTTTCCCATTTTATCCAAATAGACTTTTGCCTGTCAACGAAAATATCTCTCCCAAATTTGTCGATAGGAAATTTCTCCGACCCGAAAATGCATGATATTCCAAGAAATTAGCATGACAAAGAGGCGCACCCGATGGGTGGCGTCGTTCGGGGGCCGACCTTACCCGAGACGCCAACCTTCATTCCCCTCCTGATTGCCCAGGAGGGGTAGGGGT
>FWPV01006079.1_pt1 | contig 23465 bp, 23 predicted proteins | sample 2228371 | NCBI WGS metagenome assembly FWPV01 (sample SAMEA103939776, study PRJEB20133) | metagenome | reverse complement strand
TTAAAGATCCGCGCTGGATCTACGCCTCCGTCGGACTGGCAGCCCTGACCTTTTACACATACAGTCCCGCCCAAATGGTGGTGCCCATGACGGCCGTCTTGCTATTTTTCAGCGACCTGAAGTACCACTGGCAGAACCGGCAGCATCTGCTGGGCGGGCTGGGGCTGACGATGCTGCTGGCCATCCCCTACGTGCGCTTTCAGGTCAGCCATCCCGGCGAAACCTTGCGCCACCTGACAATCCTTGACTCCTACTGGATCCATGCCGTCCCGTTGGGGGAAAAAATCAGCCGCTTCTTCGGCGAGTACCTGCGCGGGATGAACCCGTTCTTCTGGTACAGCCCGGAGCCGGAAGGGTTGGCGCGCCACATGATGAAGGGTTACGGCTACCTCTGGCGCTGGAGCCTTCCGCTGCAGGCCATCGGCGTCATCGCCGCGCTGATCAAGTTCCGCAGCCCGGCTAACCGGGCCGTGCTGGCTGCGCTGCTGGCCTCCCCGACGGGAGCAGCCCTCGTCGGACCGGGAGTAACCCGGTTGCTGTTTATGGTCGTTCCAGCCGTGCTGTTAAGCTCGATTGGCTTTTTCACCGGGCTGGACTGGCTGACCGGACTCACCAGACGTTTCTGGCCGCGCCTGCCGGCCCGCGTGATCCTGCTGCTGCTTTCTTTTTGCGTGCTCAGCCTGGCCAGTCTGGCTATGCTGGACGACGCGCTGACCAACGGCCCATTATGGTATTCCGATTATGGGCTGGCCGGGATGCAGTACGGCGCGCGACAGATCTTCAGCGCGGTAGATCAGTATGTCAGGCAAAATCCCGATCAGAAGGTCATCCTTTCCCCTTCCTGGTCGAACGGCACGGATGTGGTCGCGCAGTTCTTCTACCCCGACCGGCAGCCCTTTGAGCTTGGCAGCATTGACGGCTACATTGACTACTATAAAGAAATCGACCCTCAGACGACTTTCGTCATGACCCCGGAAGAGTTCTTGCGGATGCAGGAAAGCGGAAAGTTCGCCGATGTAAGGGTCGAGATGACCGTGAACTACCCGGACGGGAAGCCGGGGTTCTTCTTCACACGCTTGCGTTATGTGGACCACATCGAGGATATCTTTGCGGCTGAGGCCGAAGCCCGGCGGGTGCTTTCCGAAGAACCCGCGGCGCTGCAGGACGGCAGTCCGGTCATGACGGCCTATTCCAACCTGGATATGGGTCAAATCAAGGACCTGTTCGACGGCAGCCCGTCCACATTGATTCGCACCCGGGAGTCCAATCCGCTCAAGCTGGTGGTAACCTTCGCCAGCCCGCGCGATTTGCAGGGGGTCGTTGCCCGGGTTGGCGGGGTGCCCACCCGTTTAACAGTCACCCTGGTGGTCAACGGACAGGCCCAGCCAGTGGTTTTCACCCAGGAGGTGGGCAGCGCGCCGAACCCGCGCGATCTGATGATCGATTTCGAGGGAACCTACCAGGTCGTTCAGGCGGTCCTGGAGGTGTTGAATTCGCAGGACAGCGAACCGGCCCACGTCCATCTCTGGGAGGTGACCTTCCGGTGAGCGCAGCCCAGAGAGACCCGCAGCGGCCGCCAAAGCGGTCGTTCTGGCTGAAGGTTCTTGTCGCCGGGTTATTGATCTTTTCAGCCGCCGGCTGGCTGCGCCTGCAGCAGTCGCTGGCGGAGTGGAACTTCCTGAAGGAAGCCGGTTTGCGGCCGGGACCCCTTTACCTGGCCCTGACCGGCGGTCTGACCGGCGTCGGCGGGCTGGCCGCCGGTGTGGGAGTCTGGCTGCGGCGGCGCTGGGGATTCCATCTCACCCGGGTTTTCATCCCAGCCTGGCAGGCTTGGAACTGGGCTGACCGGCTGTGGCTGGCGCAAACGGAAACCGCGCGGATCGGCTGGCCGTTCGCGCTGGGCGCGACGCTGGTCGTGCTGTTATTTGTGTTCGCGGTCTTATCCGAGGAAGAAAGGCTGATGAAGGATGCAAAACGAGCGGGAGATAGAGGTCAAATTCTATCTTAGCAGCGTCCCGGCTTTCCGCAAGCGGCTGGAAGCCGCCGGCGCGGAGCTGATCCAGGAGCGGCTGTTCGAAGTCAACCTTCGATTCGACCGGCCCGACGGCAGCCTGAGCCGCGCCCAGCAGGTGCTCCGCCTCCGCCAGGACAACCGCGCACGCCTGACCTTCAAAGGCCCAGCCGATGCAGGCGAGGCGGTCAGCAGCCGCATGGAAATCGAATTCGAGGTCAGCGATTTCGCCGCCGCCCGCCGCCTGCTGGAATCGCTGGGCTACAGGGTAATCATGCTGTACGAGAAATGGCGCACCACATACCGGATCGGCGCAGCGGAAATTGTGATCGATGAAATGCCGTTCGGTCATTTTTGCGAGATCGAAGGGCCAGATGAAACCATCATCCGGCAGACGGCTGAATTCCTGGGGCTCGATTGGGAAGCGCGCATCACCGCAAGCTACACCGCCTTGTTCGAGTTTCTCAAGCACAAGCGCAATTTAAAAGTCGCCCACCTCAGTTTTAAGGAGTTTGCCCGGCTGCCAGTTTCCCCGGACGACCTGGGCGTGCGCCCCGCGGATCATGAAAGCGGCTGAAACCGGCCCGGGCGGTCCGCCGCTTGCCGGAGAATACACGCTGCGCCGAGCCGAGCGGCGCGACGCGGCGGCCATCCGCCGGCTGGTCTACCGGTCCGGGATTAACCCGATGGGGCTGGATTGGCGCCGCTTTTGGGTGGTCAGCGCGCAGCCGGGCAGGATCGCGGCTTGCGGGCAGATCAAGATCCACTGCGACGGATCGCGCGAGCTGGCTTCGATCGCGGTCGCTCCCGATCACCGCGGCCGAGGACTGGCGCGGGCGGTGATTGTGCGGTTGCTCGAAATCCAGCAAGGTCCGCTTTACCTGACCTGCCGCCCCCACCTGCGCGGATTGTACGAGAAATTCGGTTTCACAGCCGTTTCCGATCCGGCAGAGATGCCGGCTTACTTCGCCGCCGTGTGGAAGATTGCCCGGCGGGTCGGTAAGGTTTTTCGGGCGTTCGGCGGGTTGCTGGTGATGCGCCGCGGATGACAGCGGGGTGGCGCACCGGCGGGCAGCCCGCCAGCCGGCCGCCGAGGACGGTTTCCCACCCACCCGCAAAGTACCGCGAAATTCTTAAGATTTGTTATGAAATCTCCCGATTCCAAGCTGTTATCGTAACCTTAACCTCCCTCCAGCGACTTGATGAGTGACTGGTTTCGTCTCATTTTGACAAAGGATAACCTTCACAGGAGTATTAATGAGCCGGAAACAATTCAATGCGGGTTTATTGGCAGGAGCTGCTCTCACGATCGGCGTGTTGGCGGTTATCGGCTTGCTGACCCTGAAGGCGAACGCCGCCGTGCGCATCGCCGCGCCGGATGGAGAAACGAGCGCCAGCCCGGCCTCCGCGGTGCCCAGGCTCGGCGAGGTTGTTTTTCAGGGGACCGTCGAGCAGATCAACGGGGAGTCCTGCGTCGTCAGCGGGCTGACCTTTCGATACGACCTCCAGACGATGATCACCCCGGGCCTGGCGGTCGGCGATCGAGTTCAAGTCACAGCCCTGCTCCTGCCGGATCAGACCCGCTATGCGCTTTCGATCCAACTCCTAAAAAGTGAAGATCCCATCATTGCCCCCAGGTTCGAGTTCTACGGGATCGTCGAGAGCGCTGGCGACGCTGGGTGGATGATATCCGGCGAGACGGTTCAGGTCAACGCGGAGACGACGATCGAAGCCGGCGTGGCGGATGGAAGTTTGGTCGAAGTCGAGGGGAACATCCTCGAAGGCAGCCTTGTGGCGAGCAAAATCCACCTCGAGGATGCGCAAAAGGATCAGAAACCGGAACAGGGGAGGAACGAGGTCGAATTCAAGGGCGTGATCGAATTGATCGATGGAGATGTTTATGTCATCGCTGGCAAGACGGTTGCCAGCGATGCCTCGACCGAGATCAAAGACGTGCTGGCGGTCGGCGACCTGGTCAAGGTGCACGCCGCCCTTCAATCGGACGGAAGTTACCTGGCCCGCGAAATCGAGAGGGAAGACTCCGAAGATGATGAGGATGAAGGCGATTGGCAGGACTCGATGCCCAAGTTGAACAAGGTCAAGTTCAAGGGGCTGCTGGAATCGATCAACGGCAGCACCTGGGTCATTGCCGGACGCAGCGTTGTGGTCGGGGCAGAAACCAAGATGAAGGGCAATCCTCAGCCTGGCGACCTGGTTGAGGTCGAAGCCTTCCTCCAATCCGACGGTACGACGCTCCTGGCTCATGAGATCGAAGTCGAAGACGGCGAAGACCACGACGGTGATGATTCGCAAAATTGGGACGACGATTCGCATGAAGACGATGACGATGATGATGATGATGACAATGATGATCGCGATCACGACCGCGACGACGACGATGACGACGATCACGAGGATGTTGAGCACTGGGACAGCGACTAAGCCGGTACTGTCAATTGTTGCCACAACGAACCAGGAATAATGAACCTTAAGAACTCCATATTTTGTTGATCGGGCAGGAACCCTGCGGCCTCTTCTGTGAGAACTTGTCGCAGGGGAAAGCCGGTGCAATAGCGGCTGAGATTTTCAGGGCTCTGCTTCAAATCCACTGGCATGGGGTATACTTGGCGCAGGGAGAACCGATCCCACCTCATGATGGATCTGAATAACGACGAGTTATTAGCCCGCGCCGGTGAACTGGACGAGCAAGCTCTCGCAGAGCTGCATGACCAACTCTATCCACAGGTATACAGGTACGTCTGCTACCGGCTGGAAGACCCGATGGTCTGCGAGGATATCGCCTCAGAGGCGTTCCTTAGATTGCTCGATGTGCTCTAGAGCAGGAAATCGCGGATTCAATCGGTGCGGGCCTGGCTGCTGGGTACGGCCAATCACCTGGTCCAGGACTACTACCGCAGGCTCTACCGCCGCCGGGTTGAAAATCTCGACGACCACGATCAAGTGCCTTCCAGTCACTCGCCCGAAAAAGAGGCCGACCAGGCCTTTACCCGCCGCGAAATCCGCGAAGCCCTGCGCAAACTGACCCCCGATCAACAACATGTGATTGCCCTGCGCTTTTCGCAGGAATTAACTTTAGAAGAGACCGCCCAGGTCATGGGAAAATCGGTCAACGCCGTGAAAGTTTTGCAGTATCGCGCCATCGCGGCGCTGCGCCGGCAGATGGACAGGAGCAAATAAAGGGATGTCGCGCCCGGATTTGAAAGATCTACTGGAAGAGGGACTGGCACAGCTCCGCAGCGGAGTGGGGATGGAAGACGTGCTAGCCCGGCACCCTGCCGAGGCTGACAGGCTGCGTCCGCTCCTGGAAGCCGCCTGGCTGGCTCAATCCCTGGACGCGGATCTCTCCGATATGCAGATCGCCCAGAACCGCAGCCGGGCTCGTTTTCTGGGAGCCGCCCGCCAGCGCCGAGAACGCAGGTCTGTATCCGCCCGCGGCAGGCTGACAGGGATCCGCCTGGCCGGGACGATCGCGCTGATCGCGATCGTCCTGTTTGCCAGCCTGATCGGCACCAGCCTGTCCTCGGTGTCCGCGGTGCCCGGGCAGGCGTTATACCCTTTCAAGCGGGTCGTGGAGCAGGCTCAGATGGCGTTGACCACCCGCCAATCCAGCCGGCTGGAGCTGGAAGAGGCTTTCGATCAGCGCCGCTCGCAGGAAACCTCCAAGCTGGTCGAAACCGGGCGTATTCAGACGGTCATCTTCGCCGGTTTTCTGTGGGAGGATCCGCAGGCCGGCTGGTACGTCGATCGCGTACCGCTGATCCTGACGCCCGACCAGGAAGCGCTGGCCCGCACGCTCGAGGGTTCCTATGTGGAAATCAAGGGCCTTGTAAAAGGCGAAACGGGGGTCGAGGTGAGCGAAATGCAGCTGCGCCTCTTCCATCTGGACGGCGTGCTTGAAAAGATGGAAGAGGGTACGTGGACAGTCAGCGGCGTAACCGTTCAGATTCAAGACGCCACCCGGGTTACCGGCAATCTTAAAGCCGGCATGCATGTACAGCTGACAGCTCTCCGCCTGAAGGATGGGCAGTTCCTTGTTCTTTCGGCGAAACCCGGCGGCAAGGGATCGCCGCTGCCGGTCGTGGAACCGGATGATCAACAGGGGCCTGACATCAAGAAGAGTGAAACCCCGCGCCCGGTCCTGGAGGAAACCAAGCCCCGGCTCGACAGCGAGGACGCCCGCAGCACAGCCGAATTTTTATCCTCCTCGGTCCCCGGCGACAAAGACCGGGATATCACGGTCGATAAAGATTATTATTTCAGCGGTTCCAAAAAACCCTAAATTCAATTCCGGCAAACCGCAGCCGAAACCCGCCTGGCGCGGAATCGTTCAACGATGATGAGCCAGGAATACAAAACCGCGGCGGAAGCCGCAGCAATCCAGCGGCCGTCTGCCCGGATCGCGGGCGAGCGATCGGGATACCCGCGGTTCTGGCGGGCCGAGGTTCAGCCCCGGTCCCAGGCCTCGCGCAGGCGCCGGTAAGTATCCACCAGCGATTCGGGCAGCACCCGTGTGCCCGCCAGGGTGGACATAAAACTGGTATCCCCGCCCCACCGCGGGACGATGTGGAAGTGAGTATGGTCGGCTATTCCGGCTCCCGCTACGGTGCCGATGTTCGCCCCCACGTTAAACCCCTCCGGATGGTACAAGCCGCGCAGCACACCCATGGCACGGGTAATCAGCTCCATCAATTCAGACCGCGTGGCCGCATCGAGGTGCTCGAAGCTCGGCTGGTGCTCGTAAGGGACGACCATGACGTGGCCGCTGGTGTACGGGAAGCGGTTCATAATCACAAAGGACCTCTCTCCCCGAGCAACGATCAGGTTTTCCTCGCCGTCCTCTTTTTCCAGGGCCTGGCAAAAGATACAGCCTTGGGGGGTCTCGTTCTGCATAATATATTCCTTCCGCCATGGCGACCAGAGGTAATCCATGCGCCTGCCTCCACAATGAGCAAATTTGGTTTCTCTTGGGAAGAATCCAGGGCGGTGAACGTCCCGAAGGGTATTCCTGAAATTGGATCTGAAAAGACGCCCTGGGCAGGTTCCAGCGCCGCGCCTCAGCGCGGTGCTCGCCTGGCGCGGCAATGATTATTGTATCAGACATGTTCCCATCCTTCTATGCAGCCCAAGGGGATAATTTTCACCTATGACCGCGGCGATTCGCGCGGAATTACGCACCGCGAACCCTTCGAATGGATTGACACGCATACGCTTGCAGAGTATCCTATTTGCACATGGAACAAACCGGTCTGTTTGGTCCTCCAGCCCTGACGGTCAGCCAGATCACAGGATATCTGCGCCAGCTCCTAGAAAGCGACGAAATCCTGCAGGATGTTTGGGTGCGCGGCGAGGTGTCCAACCTCTCCCGGCCCGGCTCCGGCCACATCTACTTCACTTTGAAGGACGCGGGCGCCGCCCTGCGCTGCGTGATCTGGCGCACGACTGCCCAGCGCCTTAAAGTGGCTTTCGAGAACGGCCGCGCAGTTGAGGCTCACGGCTATATCAGCCTCTACGAGCGGGACGGGCAGTACCAGCTTTACGTTGACGCGCTTCGCCTGGCGGGCGAGGGCTGGCTCTATCAGGAATTTCTGCGCCTTAAAGCCCGCCTGGAAGCCGAGGGTTTGTTCGACCCGGCCCGCAAACGTCCGATACCTTCACGCCCGCGGACGATCGGCATCGTCACCTCGCCGACCGGCGCCGCCCTGCAGGATATGCTCAACACCCTGGCAGGGCGCTACCCGCTGGTCGAGGTGGTTCTTGCCCCGGCGGCGGTACAGGGCGATGAAGCTCCAGCGGAAATCGTCCGCGCCCTGCGGCGCCTCAACCGCATCGTCAAACCGGATGCGATCCTCCTCGCCCGGGGAGGCGGCTCGCTCGAAGACCTGTGGGCGTTCAACGACGAGCGGGTGGTCCGGGCTGTGGCAGCCTCAGCCGCGCCGGTCATCACGGGCATCGGTCACGAGACCGATTTCACTCTGGCGGATTTCGCCGCCGACCTGCGCGCGCCGACCCCGACCGGCGCCGCCGTGATGGCGACGCCCCACATCTCCGAATTGCGCGGCGAACTGCGCTCAGCCCTGGCGCTGATGGACGGTCTGCTGCTCTCGCGGCTGAACGAAGCCCGACGCCGGCTGGCGGAAGCCCGTTTTCATCTCGACCGCCTCTCCTCCTGGCGGCAAGTCCAGAACGATTTGCAGCGCCTGGACGAGCTTCTCGACCGCCTTCGCCGGGCGCTGGCAGCCGGGGAGCGGTTACGCCGCGCCCGCCTGGACGGGCTCCAGCAGCGTCTTACGGCGCTCAACCCCCTGGCGGTGCTGCAGCGCGGATTCGCCGTTGTCCAGAGCGCCGACGGCAGGCTGCTGTCCAGCATCCGCCAGGTTGGGCTCGGCGACGAGGTGTCCGTGCGGCTGAGTGACGGGTACTTTGGCGCGACCGTCAGGCAGATCCGCTCCGCGGAGGGAAAGGAAAACGGAAATGGAAATGGATAGATCGAAAACCCCGGTAGATGAGTTGTCCTACGAGCAGGCGTTCCAGGAACTGGAAGAGGTGGTCAGTGCGCTCGAGGGCGGCCAGCAGACGCTCGAGCAGAGCCTGGCCTTCTTCGAACGCGGGCAGGCCCTCGCCCGCCGCTGCGCCGAGCTCCTCGATCAGGCTGAACTGCGCGTGCGCAAACTCAGCGAAGAGGAGCCTGAGCTGCCTGAAGAAGCTGAAGAAGAGAGCGGGGAAGGATGATCCTCGATCTGGTCACCAACCGGGTACTGGCGGCGGCGCTGATCGCCTGGTTCCTCGGCCAGTTTCTCAAAGTGCCGATCGAATACATTGTCAAGCGGCGCTGGAATTGGGCGCTGTGGTTCAGCAGCGGAGGTATGCCCAGCTCGCATTCCTCTCTCTCGGTGGCCACCACGCTGGCCATCGGCCTGTACTACGGCTTCGGCACGCCGCTGTTCGCGCTGGCTTTTGCGGTGACCATGGTCATCGTCTACGACGCCGCCGGCGTGCGCCGCCAGGCCGGCTACCACGCCGAAAAGATCAATCTGCTGATCGAGGAATTTTTCAGCGGGCACCCGATCTCCCAGGAGCGGTTGAAAGAGGTGCTCGGCCACACGCCCAAGGAAGTGATCGGGGGAGTTACGCTTGGAGTGCTGGTGGCGCTGGGCGTATATCTGCTCTGGCCGCTGCCCGCCGGCTGAACCGGCGCGTGGTTTTTGTTTAACAAGCGCCGGCCCATCCGGAAGTCTAGCGCCGCACGGCGGGCAGGTAAGCGTTCGTCAGGTCCTCAACGACTGTGAATTGAACCGGCGCCTGCACGGCGGGTATCGATGGATCGCTGGGAGTGAAGAATACCGCGGCCCGGTACTCGCCTGGGGACAAACCTTTGGACTCAACCTTCACTTCCACCAGGTCGCCGCTGCGGGAGGTCTGCAGCCAGGAAGCGTTATCGCTTACCTGCCAGGTGAAGCTCGCCCCGCAGGTCGCCTGAACGCTGACCTGCTGCGGCTGCACCGGCGGGTCGTCGGCGGCCAGGCCGGCCAGAAAGGTAAAGCTGGACCTGCTGGGACGCAGCTCCGGCCGGACGGTCACGGCGGCGGTGAAGGGCGTGAAATCGCTCAGGTCGGCGTTGGAGTAGCGCACCCAGACGTCCTGTCCGCGGTAGCTGCCGCCCGGGACGCTGATCGTCATCGTCTCGCCGGTGAAGGGCTGCGGGGCGGTGAAAATGGTCACCGCATCGACCCACAGATTGATATTCGCGGTGCGCTGAATCTTGAAGATCAGGAAGGGGTGGCTGTCATCCCTGGTGAAGGTGAACGGCACGGCAAATTCCTGGTACTGCCCGGCGTTTATGAAATCGCTGCCTTTGAGCGAAACCGGAGGATAAGTGTTCCGCCCGGCGGTGATCTCCAGTCTGGCCGCCTCGGAAGTGGAAGCGTTGCTGCTCACTTTAAGGCGGAAGTAGGCGACCATCGGCGTGTCGGCATAGAAGCTGGTCGTCCAATCCCAGGCGGCGCTGATCTCGCTGGCGGGCGAGAGCAGCAGCGCCCTGCCGTCCAGCGCCTGCGGGTCGCTGCTCTGGTCGAAAAGCTGGTTTTTACTGGTATCCTTGAATCGGTCGGCCAGCCAGCCAAGGCTGAATTGGATCGAAGAGCGCCCGCCGCTGTCCAGCTCGTAAAGGGTAACGGTTGGGCTGGTCGAGGACATCTGGGCTGAGGTGATCTGCTCCAGAGGCGGGTTGGCGCCGAGGTAGATACTGTCAGCCGCCGAAGTGGCATATCCGTAAGCGTCGCGGGTGCGGACGAAGACCTCCTTCCAGCCCTCGCCGCCCGGCAGGGTCCAGCTCAGCCGGGTCTGAAAGGGCTGCCAGGAGTCGCCGGTGAAGCAGGCGTCTCCGCCGACCTGCATGGAGGTCGCCGGACGCAGACCAGTAAATCCGCCCGCGTCGGCGCGGTCGTGAATATACAGCTGAACCTGAGCCGTGGTTGTGTTCAGGGCTTCGTTGTTAATCACGACCGGCGCGTATGCCGGGTCTGCGCCGAAATCCTGGACGACATAACCGCGGCCGTCTGAGTTCCGGCGGTAGTACCCCAGCCCGACCTCGCGGAAATCGGGGTTGAGCAGGTTGGCGGCGTGCCCGCTGCTGCCCAGCCAGCCCTCGACGGCTTGCTGAGGTGTGACGTAGCCGCAGTAGGCATTCTCTGCTCCGGCCGCGCCCGGGTAGTTAAACGCCGCGGCGCGGACGTTCGGCCAGTTGCCCAGGGTGTCGAGATGCCCGCAGTACGGATCAGGTCTGTTCTCAGCCGAATCCCAGGCGAACCAGCGGGCCGCATGGGTCAGCTCGGCGTTCCAGCGCAGCGGCGGCAGGCCGCGCGCCTCGCGGGCCAGGTTGGTGCGGTAAACGGTTTCCGCTTCATCGCGGGCGAGCTGAGGGGTCTGGACGGGGATAAAATACCCGCTCTGCGCCTCCGCGCCGGATACCAGCAATATCAGGAGCAGGAAGATAATATAGATACCGCTAAAACGCATCCAGGGGGATCTCCAGGGGGTTATTTTAATCGCTTATCTCCGATTTGGTAAGCCGGCTGGCGAAAGACAATCGGCTCGTCTCGATGCCATTTTGGATGGATGCCGGCATCTGCAAGCTGCCAGAATGCTGTAACACACTTCCAGCCCAGGCGGACCGGCCGCATCCTACGTCCCGATCGTGCGGATGGCCCGGTCGTAGAGGAAATAATCCCAGGCCCAGTTGATCAGCGTCACCAGCCGGTTGCGGAAGCCGATCAACTGGTATATGTGCACCACGATCCAGACGATCCAGGCGATGAAGCCGCGGAAGCGCAGCCGGCCCAGGCGGGCGACCGCCTGATTGCGCCCGATGGTCGCCATCGCGCCGGGATCCTTATAGCGGAAGGGCTCGAGCGGGCGCCCCGCAATCAGACGGATGAGGTTGTCAACCGCGCAATCCGCCTGCTGGGTGGCGACCGGCGCGACCATCGGCAGTGGCTGGCCGCGCTCGTCCTCGCCATAGGCGGCATCGCCGATAACGAAGACCTCCGGGCGGCCGGGCAGTTGCAGGCTCGGTTCGACCCGCACCCGGCCGCCGGCGGCAAGCTCGGCGCCAAGAGAGCGGGCTAGCCCGTTGGAGCGGATGCCGGCAGCCCAGATCAGCGTGTAGGCGGGGATGGACTCGCCGGAGCGGAGGGTCACTTGGCGGCGGTCGAAGCCGCTGACCGCCGCGCCGAAGCGCACCTCGACTCCCTTGCGCTGCAGCACAGCGACCGTGTGGCGGGCCAGATCCTCGGGCATGCCGGGCAGCAGGCGCCCGGCGGCCTCGAGCAGCAGGATGCGGGCCTTGGCGACGTCCTGGCGGGGAAAGTCCTTGGAGAGGACCAGGCTGATCAGTTCCGAAAGCGCCCCGGCGAGCTCGACGCCGGTCGGGCCGCCGCCGGCGATGACGAAGGTCAGCATGGCCTGGCGCTCCCGGGCGTCGGTCTCGCGGCTGGCCTGCTCGAACAGGCAGAGCAGGTGGTCGCGCAGGGCGGCGGCGTCGGCCAGGTTTTTCAATCCGAGGCTGTTTTCTTCGACGGATTGCAGCCCGAAGGTGTTGGTTTCTCCGCCGGCTGCCAGGATGAGGTAGTCGTAATCGAGCGGCCCGGCGGAGGTTTCCAGGCGGTGGGCGGCGAGATCCACCCCGCGCACCTCGGCCAGGAGGAAGTCGGCGTTGGGCTGGCGGCGGAGAATGCTGCGCAGCGGGTAGGCTATCTCATTGGGGGAAAGGCCGGCCGTGGCCACCTGATAGAGCAGCGGCTGGAAGAGGTGGTAGTTGTGCCGGTCGATCAAGGTAACGCGGACCGGAGCGCCGGCCAGACGGCGGGCGGCGCGCAAGCCCCCGAACCCCGCGCCGACGATGGCGACGTGGGGCAGGGGTTTGGTTTGAGCGCTCTTTGCGGACATGGCGCCCTCCTTTGGGTGGGCAGGTGATTGTGAATTTTATAACTAGTACTATTATAGTCTAAATTATCACAAATTGCAAGGATAATTGGGGTTTTTCATACCAATATCATCCGACCCTTCTTCGGTTGAGTATGAGAAGAAGGGTCGGCAATCGAACGGCAGGAAAGCATTCGAGCGGCGCGCTCGCCTGTCTGGCGCGGCTCGCATCCGGAATTATCAGCGCCGGTTATTTGTTCGCTGTTCTTTTCGGACCTTTACTGCTTTCCGTTCAGCAGGCGGGCGAGGACGTCGTTGAACTCCAGGATAATGAACTCCTCCCCGTCGAGCCGGAATTCCGTGCCGGTGTATTTGGCGAAGAGCACTTGGTCGCCGACCTGGAGGTTGATTTCCTCCGCGTCGCCAACCGCGACGACCTGCCCCATCTGCGGTTTTTCTTTGGCAGTTTCCGGAATATAAATCCCGGAAGCCGTCTTTGATTCCTGCTCAAGCGGCTTGATCAGCACGCGGGTGCCGAGGGGCTGAATTTTAGGTTGATCCATGGTTCCTCCTGTTGATTATTTGATTCCAAGAAAACGGTCGATCTTCGGTCGGTCGAATCCGACGACGATCTTGCCGCCGATGTCGATCACCGGCACGCCCATCTGCCCGGAGCGGCGGACCATGTCGCGGGCGGCCGCTGCGTCTCTGCTGACGTCCACATCGCGGAACTTGATTCCCTTTTCGCGGAAATAGCGTTTGACTGCGTTGCAATACGTGCAGGTGGGAGTGGTGAAAACGATTACCCTGGGTTGTAGTTTGTTGAGTTCTGCCATTGTAAGAACCTCGTGCGGTGAATGCTTGGGCATGTGAGGCTGGCGGTTGATGCGCGGTCGGTTCGCCGGGTTCGCCTCCCTCCGGCGGGTTATTTCGACCAGTCCACTGCGAGCTGCTGGCGGCCGCGGAGGAGTTTTTCGACCGCGATTCCGGCCACCGCCCCTTCCCCGGCGGCCACGACCGCCTGTTTGACGTGGTTGCAGAGCACGTCGCCGACCGCAAAGACCCCGGGAATGCGGGTCTGGAATTCACGGTCGACCATCAGGCAGCCTGAATCGCTCGTCTCGAGCTGCCCCTGGAGGAAATCGGTCACCGGACGGCCTCCCTGCAGATAGAGGAAGACCCCGGCTACCGGCAGGTTCTGCTCCCCCGATCCGCGCTGGGCAAAGCGGACGGCTTCGACTTTCCCATTGCCAATGATCTCCCGCAGAGCTGCGCCGGGGTACACGACCACCTGCTCCCTGGCGTTCAGCTCCTCGAGGAGGTGTTGAGGCGCGTGGATGGCCGGCGTGGGGGAGAGGAAGTGCACCCGGCTGGCGAAGCGGGTCAGGAAAAGGGCTTCTTCGACGGCTTCGTCGCTGTTGCCGGCCACCGCCACCTCTTGATCGCGGTAGAAAGCGCCGTCGCAGGTGGCGCAGTAGGAAACCCCGCGCCCGAGGAACTGATCCTCCCCTTTGACCCGCGTCCCGCGGCCCATCGAGCCGGTGGCGATGATCACCGCCCTGCCTTTGTACTCCGCCGCATTGCCGTAGATGGTCTTCACCTCGGAGGTCAGATCGGCGCCAATGATCCTATCGGAAACGAAACGGGCGCCAAAGGTGAGAGCCTGCTGGCGCATGCGTTCGACCAGCTCCGCCCCGCTGACCTCTTCGAGGATCCCCGGGTAATTGGCGATCTTCGCGGTGATGCCCAGCGCCCCGGCGGTCAACCCGCGGTCGATCACAACGGTGCTCAGTCCCGCCCGGGCGGTGTAGATCGCCGCGGTGGCGCCGGCCGGCCCCCCGCCGATGATTACGACGTCGTAATTCTGGGGTGTTTCGAGGGTAAAAGTTGGTGTAGAGAAGCTCGTGATAGTATCCATAGTCATTTCAGTTTGGTCCGCCTTCCAAACAGGTTAGATGCGGATGGGCGCGAAAAGTTACCTGCCCGGGGCGGGAATAGGCCTTCGGCCGGCAGGATCACACCAGACGGATGGCCTTGCGGCCGTATGACGGGGGTGAGGAATATCACCAGGCGCCAGCCGGAGGCGGCACCGCCTCCGGCTGGCGGTCTCTTGCGCGTTGGCTTTCGCGATTATCTTCCCGTAGGGGCGAAGCAAACCCATGACAGGCGCCGGTCTTAAATATCGGGCGCGGATGCTTCGCCCCTACCTCCAGTCTATCTCCAGGATTGGGAGATCACTGTAGTGGCAATTCATGAATTGCCGCTACGGCCGCGATAGCACGATAACACCAAAACACCAGCACACCAAAACACCAGAATCCCCCTCCCTCCCCCTGCCCCAAGACACCTGACCCGTGACCCTGACTCCCCCTACTTCTTCGCCACGATCTCCAGCTTGGCCATCGAGGCTGCCAGGCGTTTAAAGCCGACGCTCTCGAAGAACACGTCCACCGTCTCGTCATCGTCCTGGATGCGGCTGTCCATCACGATCCCCTCGCCCCACACGGCGTGGCGGACGCGGTCGCTGGGGTGGTAGCGCTGCTCGATGACCGGCGCGCTACCCCCGGTCCGGCCGCCCGTCCCCGTGAACCAGGTCTTCGGGCGCGCCTGCCTGGACAGGCTCCAGCCGGCGCTGCTCAACCCCTGGCGCAGCACCAGACTATCCGGCAGATCTTCCAGAAACTGCGACGGCTCCTGAGTTTCGTAAGCGCCGAAGGCGCTGCGCTGCTGGCAGCGCACCAGGGTCACCCGATTCTTGGCCCGGGTCAGCCCGACGTAGAACAGCCGCCGTTCCTCGGCCATTTCCTCGACATCGTCCTTCGAGCGTGAGTGCGGCAGCAGGCCTTCGTCCAGGCCTACGATAAACACATGGCTGAATTCCAACCCCTTGGCGGCATGCAGGGTCAGCAAGGTCGGCGCGGATGCCTCGTCATTTGGAATGGTATCCTGATCGGACACCAGGGCCAGGTTTTCAAGGAACACCGCCAGCCCGCGTTCGGCGTAATCGTAAGCTAATTTGCGCAGCTCCTCTACGTTCTCCCAGCGCTGCTTGCCCTCCTCGCTGCCGTCGTCGAGAAATTCGCGGTAGCCGGTGTCGTGAACGATGCGGTCGAAGAGGGACGGCAGGGAGAGTTCGGTGCTGTGCAGGCTGCGCCAGTCGGTCAGCATCCCGCCGAAATCGGCCAGGACCAGGGCGCTGCGCCCGCTGAACTGGCCCCAATACGGCGATTTGTCCCCCTGCCGGCCGAGCTCGAGCAGCAGGCGGCCGGGGGTGAGGTTGAGCTGGCGGGCGGCGAGCTGCAGGGCGACGAGGGTCCTTTCGCCGACCCCACGCGGGGGCACGTTGATCACCCGCAGCAGCGAGATTTCGTCGTCGGGATTGTGCACCAGGCGCAGGAAGGCGATCATGTCCTTGACCTCGCGCCGCCCGTAAAAGCGCTGGGCGCCCACCAGGCGGTAGGGCAGCCCGGCGCGGAGAAAGGCTTCTTCCAGCAGGCGCGACTGGGCGTTGGTGCGGTACATCACGGCAAAATCACCGCCTCCGGCTCGGCCGCTCTCCAGGTACTGGCGGATCGTATCGACCACGTAGGCGGCCTCGGCGTGGTCGTCGGCAGCTTCGTAGAGCACGATCCGCTCGCCCTTGCCGCGGTCGGAGAAGAGGTGCTTGGGGGTGCGGAAGGCGTTGCGGTCGATCACAGCCCGGGCGGCGTCCAGCACCGTCTGAGTGGAGCGGTAATTCTGCTCCAGGAGGATCTTCTGCGAATCCTTGAAATCCTCCTCGAAACGCAGCACGTTGCGGTAATCCGCGCCGCGCCAGCGGTAGATTGACTGGTCCTCATCGCCGACCACGAAGATGTTTCCGTGATGCGAGCCGAGCAGCTTGAGCAGTTCGTACTGGACCAGGTTGGTGTCCTGGAACTCATCAACCAGGACGTGCTCGAACCGGCGGGCGTACTTCTCGCGCACCTGCGGATTGTCCACCAGGATGCGCACGGTTTCGAGCAGCAGGTCGTCAAAATCGACCGCGTTCGAGGCGCGCAGCAACTCCTGGTAGCGCTGGTAGATGCGCTTGATCACCGCGTCCCGGTAGCTGACGGTTGGAAAATCCGCGGCGGTGATCAGGTTATTCTTGGCGTTAGAGATCGCCGTGTGGACGCTGACCGCGCGGTAGGATTTCTCGTCCAGGTTGAGGTCCTTGATCGCCCGCCGAATGACCGCCAGCTGATCGTCGGCGTCCATGATGGCGAAGTTGTTATCAAAATCGGTGTACTGGGATTCGCGGCGGAGTATCCGTGCGCAGTTGGCGTGGAAAGTGCCCAGCCAGATGCCCTTGAAGTCCTCCTGAAGCAGCCTGACCAGGCGGGCTTCCATCTCGCGGGCGGCTTTGTTGGTGAAGGTGACCGCCAGGATGTTCTGCGGGCGGACACCTAGGCCCTGGACCAGGTAGGCGATACGCTGGGTGAGCACGCGAGTTTTGCCCGACCCCGGTCCGGCCAGGACGAGCACCTGACCCAGTCCGGCGGTGACCGCCCGGCGCTGGGCGGGGTTAAGGGAATCGATGAAATCCAGGCCGGCCATGCGGGGTTGATTGTAACGTCTGGGCGGAGGGCTGTCAACCGGCGGGCTGCCGGCGCGGGACGTAGATGCGCACCTCGTCGCCGCGGTCGTTGGCCACCGCCGCCGGCGGCTGGCGCAGCAGCAGATAGACCACCCACAGGTAGCCGACTGCGCCGGAGGCGTTCATCACCGCCACCAGCAGCGCCGGCGCGATCGCCTCTCGCGGACCGAAGGCGATCAGGATGAAGGCAAGGACGGTCAACCCCAGCAGCGGAGCCAGCCCGATCCACAGGTAACGGCCGCGCGGCAGGTACCACTCCGGTGCGGCGGCAAAGGCATAGCCGCGGCCCAGCCCGTAAACCGGCCGCGAACCGGTCGCCAGCCAGAAGCCCAGCCCGTGGATCGCCTCGTGGAGGACCAGCATCAGCGCAGCCAGAAGCAGCACCCCGCCGGCTGCCGCGAGCAGCCCGGCGCCCTTGAATTCGAAGCTGAGCGCCGCGGCGGCTTCCTGCGGACGAAGCCTGTAAGTCAGCACGGTGAACAGCCAGCCAAAGAGAACCAGCAGGAATAGCCCGGCGAGGTTCATCCACACCAGGGCCCGCCGCCCGCGGGCGGAAAAAGACGCGGCCAGGATGTAATCCTCGGGCAAAGTTCGGGTTGGACGCAGGACGTTTTTCCCCATACGCGATTAATGATAGCACAGCCTGAGCCCGGCCGCCGCCCGGCTCGCCGGGGATACCGCTATAATGTAAGCAGATCATCCAAGGAGGCGGGCATGCACTCACGAAGGGCGATGTTGTACGTTCCGGGCGACGACGAGCACAAGATCCGCAAGGCGGCCGGGCTTTCCGTTGACAGTATCTGCCTGGATCTGGAGGACGGCGTGGCGCTCAACCGCAAGGACGCCGCCCGCGGAATCATCCGCAAGGCGCTGGGCGAGGTCGATTTCGGCGCCTCGGAGCGGCTGGTGCGGATCAACCCGCTGAATTCTGAGCGCGGCAAGGCCGACCTCGAGGCGGTGCTTCCTGCCCATCTGGATGGAATCGTCCTGCCCAAGGTCCAGTCGCCGGACGAGCTGGCCTGGATGGACGAGCGCCTCGCGCAGGCCGAGCGGGAGCAGGGCTGGCCGCCCGGCTCGCTGGCCCTGATCGCCCTCATCGAATCGGCGCGCGCTTTCCTGAACCTGAAGGAAATTTGCGCGGCGGCGCCGCGCCTGCAGGCGCTGATCTTCGACGGCGGCGCGCACGACGAGCGGCCTGAAGCTAAATGAACCTCACTCGCGCTTTGCGTCGCTGCTGGTGCTGCCGCTCTACGTGCCGACGCTGATCTTCGGCGCCGAGGATTTCGCTCACGACATCGGCGCCATCCGCACGGTTGAAGCGGTCGAAATGCTCACCGCGCGCAGCCTGCTGGTCATGCACGCCGCGGCCTTCGGACTGCAGGCCATCGACATGGTCACCGTTGATTTCCACGACCTGGAGCGGGTGCGGCGCGAGGCGCGGAGGGGAGCAGAGCTGGGGTATACCGGCAAGCAGATCATCCACCCGGCCCAGGTCGAGCCGGTCCAGGACGCTTTCACCCCCAGCGCCGAGGAGATCGAGCGCGCCCGGGCGCTGTTGGCGGCCTTCGAGCAGCACCAGCGGCGCGGGGCGGGCGCTTTCGCCGTCGACGGTCAGATGGTGGACAAGCCGGTCATCCGCCAGGCGGAAAATCTGCTCGCCCGAGCCCGGGCGGCCGGGAAGATCTAGGAGCCGCTGCGCAGCCCGCGCGTTCATCACCATCAAAATTCCTAGCCCTTCGAATGGATGAAGATCGGTCGGGCGCAGGCGAAGCCACGCCGGCGAGGATATCGCCGCGGGCGGCGCGCGGAACCCCCCGAACAGGCGGCAGATGACCTGAACCGCCCCGTTCCTTCGCAAGGATAACTGCCTGCCGCCGCCGGAATCCTTCGTTTGGTCCTCCTTGATCCGCCGGCCCGAAACCTTTTATAACAATAGACGTAAATACAACATCTATAATCCGTAATAAGGAGACATCATCATGCGTAAGTCAGTTTTACTGTTCATCCCGCTCATCCTGCTGCTGACTCTGGCCTGCAGCATCACGTTTACCGCCCCGGAAATCAAGGAACTGAGCGGCTCGGGTATTCTGGTGACCGAACAGCGCCCGGTGAGCGGTTTCGACCGGATCGAATTCGGCGGCGTTGGCAAGATGACCATCCGCCAGGGCGACGTGGAATCGCTCACCATCGAAGCGGATGACAACCTGATCGATCATATCAAAACTCGCGTTGTCGGCGACAGGCTGATCATTGAAATGGAAAAGAATGTCAACTTCGGCGGCATGACCCGGATCCGTTACGATCTGGTGGTCAAAGATCTTTCCCGGCTGGAACTCTCCGGATTTGGCGACATCGACATGGGTGAATTGCAAACGGATTCGCTGACGGTCATGCTGAGCGGCAGCGGCAACCTGAACCTCGCCGATCTGCAAGCAGACCGCCTGGACGTGACCATCACCGGATTCGGCAACACCGAGGTCGGCGGAGAGGTGAAAGATCTTCAAGTCACCATCAAGGGCGCCGGCAGCTTCAAGGGCAGCGGCCTGCTCAGCCAGACGGCGCGGATTGAGGTCAGCGGTTTCGGCAACGCAGCCGCCTGGGTCGAGCGCGACCTGGACGTGGAAATCACCGGCTCGGGCAACGTGAGCTACTACGGCCTGCCGGATGTGACCCAGAATATCACCGGCTTTGGCCGGCTGGAGAGCCTGGGAAGCAAATAGCCTGAATTTCGATCGAGTAATTCATTCAGGCAGCGCAGGGCGGGGCGCCGGACCTCGGCCGGGCGGGATGATCTGCTCCCTATCCCGCTCGGCGGAGGTTTGCCCAGGCGCGATGGGTGAAGGTGTCAGCGCAATCCGTTCAACGGCGCCTCGCCCGCGGCAACCGGATAGAGCAGCGAGCCGACTGCCTTCGGCCAGGCAACCGCAGAGGCGGTTTGGATGCGCTTGATACTTGAACCGGGGAAAACATGATCCGCCGGGCCGGCCGGCACTCGTCAATCAGGTCAATCTATGATAAGATGCAGACCTGATGAGCGGACATATCGAATCCATCCCACATCCAGACGAAACCCGGCCGGTCGGCTCCACTTCCAGAAGCTCCCTTCGCGAGATACTCAGTGAAGCCATTAAAACCATCCTGCTGGCTTTGGTGCTTTACTTCGCGATCAGCGCCGTCACCGACCGGGTGAGGGTTGAAAACATCAGCATGCAGCCGACCCTGACCGAGGGCGAGCTGCTGGTCGTGTACAAATGGGCATACCGTTTTGGCGAGCCGTACCGCGGCGACATTATCGTCTTTCATCACAACCGGCAGCCGCCCGAGGATTATATCAAGCGGGTGATTGGTTTGCCCGGCGACCGGGTCACCGTCCGCGGCGGGCAGGTCTATATCAACGGCGAAGCTATAGATGAACCTTACATCGCCGCCCCGCCGGCCTATGACGGCGAGTGGGTCGTTCCGGAAGATCATCTGTTCGTCCTTGGCGACAACCGCAACCGCTCTTCCGACTCTCACGTCTGGGGTTTTGTCCCCATGAGCGATGTGGTCGGCCGCGCGGTGGTGGTCTATTGGCCCCCGCAGAGCATTCGCCTGTTCGACCACATTGATATCGCCAGAGCCAGCGCGCCTTGAGGACGCCGGGAAAAGGCGGACTCCATTCTACCTGTTAACGATTTGCCATGCCTCCATCTCTCCGGCCGAGGGCTCCAATAAAGCTCCCTGTGATCTTGTCCATGCTGCTCGGCATGGTTCTGCTGGCGCTGCTGGTCGCCCAAATCCCGGCAGTTAAAAGCCGGCTATCCTGGCGCATGCTGGCGGCTGAAACCTATTTGCGCGGCGTGTTCAACCCGATTCAGCCGCTGCCGACGGCCCGCGCCGCGGCCGCCCAGTCCAACAGCGCCCCGCCGCCTAGCCCGGCTGCCAGTCCGACCCTCACGCCGACGCCGGATGTTTCCCCGACTCCGCAGCCCAGCCCGACCTCGCCGCCGGCGATGGTGCAGCTCGAACCCCCGCCCTACGAAAAGCAGGACATCAACAACTGCGGTCCGGCCACCCTTTCGATGTACCTGAACTACTACGGCTGGCAGGGCGACCAGTTCGCCGTTTCCGCCGTAATCAAGCCGACCGACCAGGACCGGAACGTCAATATTGACGAGCTGCTCTACTACGCCCGCAATTACGCCGGCTGGCTACGCAGCGAGTTCCGCGTTGGCGGAAACATCGACCTGCTGCGTGAGCTGCTCGCCGCCGGTTTCCCGGTCGTCATTGAAGAGGGCTTCTATCTGGAGGAGAATTACTGGCCCAACGACGACCGTTGGGCGGGCCACTACCTGCTGCTCACCGGCTACGACGACGGCGCGGGCGCTTTTACCGCCCAGGATTCCTTCCTCGGCGAGAACCGGCTTGTTTCTTATAAGGTTCTCGACCGCTCCTGGCAGACTTTCAACCGGGTATACTTCCTGCTCTTCACGCCCGGCCAGGAGGAGCGGGTACGCGCGCTGCTCGGCGCGGACTGGGATGAGCGGGCCAACCGCCAGAACGCGCTCGACAAGGCCCGCGCCGAAATCCAGGAAGACCCCGAGGATCCCTTCGCCTGGTTCAATCTCGGCTCGAATCTAGTCTATTTCGATTCCTACGCCGAGGCCGCGGAAGCCTACGACCGCGCCCGCCAGATCGGCCTGCCGCAGCGCATGCTGCGCTACCAGTTTGGGCCGTTTTTCGCCTATTTCAACCTCAACCGCAACCAGGACCTGATGGCGCTGAGCGAATATGCGCTCAAGATCACGCCGAACTCAGAGGAAGCGCTGCTCTGGCACGGCTGGTCGCTTTACCGCGACGGGCGCAGGCAGGAAGCCCTGGGAGAATTTCAAAAGGCGCTCGAGGCACGTCCCGGCTACCCCGACGCGCAGTACGCGATAGACTTCGTGAGCACCCATTAATTCGATGGGATATGCGCCCGGCTGACGCCGGGTTCTCCTTTCCTTTCAGGGGGGTGTGTGGTTTAATTTCTATATCCCTCTTCTCTGCCTAAATCCGCGCCGATGAATCGCAACATTCTGACCACCCTGCTCGTCCTTCTTTTGATCTCCGGGCTGTGCGCGTGCGCGCTGACGGCGTCAGCCGGCGGCTTCCTGCTCCTCCGGGGCCGGCAGGCGACCAGTCAGACTCCCACCTACCCGCCGACCGCCGTCCCGACTCGCCCGCCAACCGCGACGGCCGCATCCGGAGAGCAACCGACCCCAACCCCGCGTCCAACCGCCACCGCCGAGCCGGCGGGCGAATCGCTCGAGATCCCGGCCGAGATCGCCGCCCAGATGGATGAAATCCAGGCGCAGGTCGAGCGGCTGCGCGGACTGTCTCAATGGTACCCGGTTTCCCGTACCCTGATGACGCCTGAGCAGCTCCGCGAGCGCCTTATCCGGGATTTCGAGGAGGAAAATGACAAGCAGGAAATCGAGGATAACCGGCGCGTGCTGTCGGTTTTCGGCCTGATTGACGCCGATTTCGACCTGCACAATTTCTACATCGACCTGCTCACCGAACAGGTCGCCGGGTATTACGACGACGAAACCAAGGAGATGATCATCGTCCAGGGGCTGGATTTCGACGGACCTGAGCGCCTGACCTATGCGCACGAATTTACCCACGCCCTCCAGGATCAGCATTACGATCTGCGCGGCGGGCTGGGCTTGGATGAAGAAAACTGCCGGGAAGACAGCGAGTACTGCGCCGCTGTGCAGGCTCTGGTCGAGGGCGACGCGACCCTGACCGAGCAATACTGGTTGTACGCCTACGGCAGCGCCAAAGACCGCCGGCAGATCGACGATTTCTACCGCGCCTTGCAAAGCCCCATGTATGACGCGGCTCCGGAATTCCTCAAGGAGGATATGGCCTTTCCCTATTCCTTCGGCAGCGAGTTTGTCCTGCGCCTGTTCGAAAAGGGCGGGTACGCGGTCATTGATCAAGCCTATTCCAATCCGCCGCGTTCCACCGAGCAGATCCTCCATCCCAAAAAATACCCCGGCGACCTGCCGCTTACGGTGCTCTTGCCAGATTTCAGCACAATGCCCGATTTAAAGCTGCGCGAGATCGACCGCGGCGTGGTCGGCGAGTGGTACACCTATCTGATCCTTGCCAAGGGGCGCGAAGAAACCTTCTGCATCGACGAGGATCAGGCCCTGGAGGCCGCCGAAGGCTGGGGCGGCGACGCCTATGCCGTATATCTGGATGACATCAGCGGCAAGGTTGTGCTTACCGTGCTGTGGGAATGGGATACATCCGCAGACGCGGACGATTTTAAAGACGCGCTGACCGCCTACGCCCGGCTGCGCTGGGGAGATCCAACCGAAGAGGTCAATTCTTCCACCATGGTCTGGGAGGGCACCGCCGACGGGG